>JAEEGH010000337.1_pt1 | contig 296847 bp, 253 predicted proteins | sample 9134181 | NCBI WGS metagenome assembly JAEEGH01 (sample SAMN16246544, study PRJNA631951) | gut metagenome | biome: gut microbiome; feature: rumen; material: DP-attached | host: Bos | place: Iran: Karaj | collected 2018-10 | reverse complement strand
GTACACCTTCGAGGAAAGCTTTTTTTGCTATAAGCTTTTGTCTCTCACCCGCATAGCGGGTGGTTTATTATGAAAATATTTCGCTTCGCTACATATTTTCACGGGCTCACGAGCCCATAAAAAAAAGCTCGTCAGTTAGACGAGCTTTGGAAGAGCGGCAGAAGGGAGTCGAACCCTCGTCATCAGCTTGGAAGGCACGATTGTGCAATTCAAAACTAATCAAACCGCTTCAGTAATATTTCGATAAGTTACTTTATTTTATTATAATATATAAATTTATGCAATGATTTATCCTGACTTGCTATGACTTACATTGACTTTTATTACGGTTATTATGCCGATTATTATAATGAATTTTAGTATGTCGTCATCAGCCGTCAGGGCTGAGATAAATTTTTATAAAATATAAAAGGGTTTATTTATTGCCGTTCGCTCCAGCCGTACTTCGTACCGCTTCCGCTCTCTACGCGTATCGGTAATCAGTGTTCACGGAATGGTGAAAAAGGTAGCAAACAGAGTGTTCTCTCATTCCGCTTCACTTCGTTCAGCTCCATTCGCTCACACACTGTTTGCATTCACTAGTAAGCTAGCAAGTGGGCCTTTGAGAAAGCAGCGCAAGGAGCAATGAAAGCACAGTCAGCTGCAGTCGCTCCGGTACCGCTTCGCGGACCCTCCGCTTTGTGCATCTGCCTGTTTCCGCACGCGGGCAGAAGTTGTATGTGTTATCGTTTTGTAAAAGCCGCCAAACTTCTTCTCTCGCGCAAAACATTTATTCTGAAATGAAAGCTGATTCTTCCGCGTGTACCGCAACTTAAAACTGCAGGCACGCAAAAGCGTTCCCCCTTTCCCCCCGCCGCGGGGCATCCCCCTTTTCCCCCTTCGTAAAAAATAAGGAATGTTATTGAACCGCTCTTGGGGGGCACGGGGGCACCCTTTTACTCAACATTACAGTTGTCCTGCAGTTTTAAGATGCTACATTGGTTCTTTGGTGGCGGCTTTTTCGGGATATCGTTTTGTGTGTGATAAAGTTTTGCCTCAATCGCCCAGCCCAGAAGGCTGTGCTCAATCGGCAAGGCGGCAACGTCCGTGTTGCCGCCAGTTTATTGCGTTGTGTTTTTTTTTTAAATGTGTATGTTCAATTTTCGCAGCGTCGTTCCAGTCGCTCTGGTCGCGTGTAAGCACGCTCCCGCCGTTCCTTCCACGACGCGCACTGATTGCTGATTCTTCCAGCTCCAGAAGCAGACCTGTCATAAGTCTGTGCCCGCTTCGCGGCCACTTGATATTGAGCAGGACTGCTTCTTCCGACTTGTGCTACCAGGATTAATTACACTCTATCTGTCTACGCTCAGACCGTTTTCAAAAGTCTGCGATTGCTTCGCAACCGCTTGTGTTTGAGAAAGCAGTCTTCGCTCCGTGTTGACTTGTTCCTCGTCGTCGCATAACGCGGCGACTCGATGATTTTAAAAACCTTTGGGGGGAGCGCGCGCAGCGGTCAGAAAAAAACTACAAAAAAGTTTTATTTAATATCTGTAAATCCAAACAACGCATAAATGTTTATATGCATTTTGTTTTACATTTATTAAAAAAACATTTAATTTTTTAAGAATATGCGTTGATAAAGAAAAATTAAATAAATAAGCAATTCAAACATATTCATAATAAATGAATACAATTCAAACATAATCAAAACAAACAACACATATGCAACGGTATAACTTTTAATACGTTTCAAACAACGCATATTTCTTATTCTTATAAAATAAACTTTGAAATTCTTTCTCTTCTTGCAACGCTTAGAAGCTTAATTCAATTGGGGGCACGGGGGGAAAAAATTTATTGATATGAATAAATATGTATTACTAGTTTCTGATTATTTTCAATGTTTTGATATTAAACGAAGTTGTTTACCTTTACATATTTCTGCTTTCTTGTTTTGTGTGAATCAAATTCTAAATGCTATTGGCAATATGTTTTTGTCTTCATCAACCCAATAACATAAATCTGTCAATTCCTCTTTTTCTTTTAATTCTAAATATGCATATTTTTTTAGTGTCTTGTAAAAGTTATTCCAATTATTATGTACTAACATCTTATGCTTTACTGCTTGTTCATTATATGCAGAACATACAAGTGATTTCGTAAAATTATTATTTGCAAAATATATTCGATTACATGCAATTGTAATTTCTGATATTTTCGAAATAAATTTATTTATTGAAAATATGCCATCAAAACCTTTTTTTAATTCATTGATAAGAATCTCAGTTGCATATGAATATCTAATAGCAGCAATAGGATGATCTACCGATAAATAATCTCCTTCTTTAAAGGAACTAATATCTTGAAAAGTTGAAAATGAAATGCATAGAGCTACATTCATAAAAATATAATCATCTATAATATACTGGAGAATTTGAGAATTTGAGTACTTTTTACGCATATCAGGCTTCCTAATTATGCAAAATAAACTTGTAGCCATATTGACAATCGCATTATAATCAGCATCAAATTCCATAGTTTGGAATTCTAAGTTATAATTTTTTAATTTATTAGAGTCTATATTCATTTTTTTTTGAATTTCCTGTTTATATTGTAAATGTCCATTTACAATGTGAAACATTTCATGTAAAAGGGCAAAATTACAAATCCAATCAAAAGTTCTATAAATGTATTGATCCATAAATTCTTCTTTAAACTGAAAATACTTCTGAAAGTCAGGTATATTATATATGATTTCTATTTTTTTCATAAAAAACGAAAATAGTTTTGATGGAAAAACAATATAAAAATTTAAATCCTTTAAAACCGATGTTGGAGAAAGAGAAACAGAATCTGCAACTAAAAGAAGAATGTTTAAATGTATTTTGTAGATTCTTAGAATATCTTTTAAATATAAGTTCAATCTTTTTAATAATTTATTTATATTTTGGTAATTATCAAAGGTATCATCTAATTCGCTATAGCATTGTACGGGTGAATTATGAATAGTTAATGTAATTTTCATATCTTGCTTTATTCCATAATTAATTTTTTATATAATATTTTGTAAAACTATATCTGTAATAGTTGAAACATCAACCATTTTAGACTTTGGTAATTCTATCTTATTATTATTGCACATATTCTTAATGATTTCAGAATTCCAAATGGCTGAGATTTCATCTTCTAATTTTTTATAAATTTCTGTACAGAATGATTTTTTTTCCATCAATTCCTTTTTAGGTTGAAAGAAAATATATTGCAATGTACCGCCACCATTTTTTGCAATTCCGAATAAATGACAAAGAAATTGTTTCATATCAAAACGCAAATCATAAATAGACATATTTTTTGGAATACCAAAATCTCTTAAAGTAAGTTTACAATAATTTTCATCTTTTTCTTGGTAATTGATTCCGAAATACTTTTTTAGATTCTTTTTATATGATAATTTTAAATGATTTTTATCTGTATCATGATTATCAAATATCTCATGACATTTACATTCATAATAAGTATTACCTTTTGCAGCATCTAATTGTGCATTTCCTTTTGTTCCAGTATTAAGAGAAACTTCCATAGTTGCATTATTATCTCCAGCAAAATATAAAAAACAGAGTCTTGAACTTGAAGCTACAGAACACATTTTTATGAAACCAGGGCTTATTTCATTCAATTCTTTTGTTAGGTATTTTTCATACAATTGTTTATTTTTTAATTCTTTTGTTAATTGTTCATAATATGCTTCGTCAAAATAAACAGAATCTGGAATAATATGAGTATTATTAATACTGTTTAGAATTAATTGGTCGAATATAAGTTTTTGTTCTCGAAGTTTCAAATTTTTCATGTTCATAATGTAATAATAATTAAGATATAATATCAAAAAGCTTGTTTATATTATATTTCATTAATTCATCAAATTTTGTTTGTTGTTCTTTTGAATTCTCTGAAAATAAAAACTCAGGTATTTCAGAATTTTCGTTTGTTATTGGAACGAAAACATCATCTCCAGTAGTATATTCATAGTAGATATAATCTTTGTTTACAACATAGTTTGTTGATTTAAATTCTGGTAAATTATTTGCATCTATCCAATGATATATAAAAAAAGAGTTCTTTGGAAAATCCTTTAACTCATAAAATCCAATCCAAGCATTTATTTGTTTGGTATCTTTTGTTAATGTATAGTTCCAACCTAATTCGAATTGATAGTCAGGTCTCTGACTAATCATTTTACCATTATTTTTAATAAATTCGCTCATTAGTTTTTGAGTTTTAGTATAAAGTGAATTAACTTTTCCTATAATTGATGGTGTTAAAAACATTGCAACTTCTCCTTTATTGAGTAACGTGTCATTTAAATTAAAGTTATTTTCTACAAAGTAATTGATTTGATCTATTAAGCCTGTATTATCAGTTTCTTTTGCAATTTCATATATTTCGGACCAAGTATAGATTTTTATTTGTTCAGTTTCGTCAGGTAGTTCAGAAATATGATAGTAACCATCAGGTATAATATATTTTAATTTAATTTCTTTGTGGCATTCTACTGTCTTTTGATATTGTCCATTTTTTTTTTGAGAATTTTGTAAATTTTCATTACAATTTGCTTTGATTTCTAAAAGAAGTAATATTTTGGATCCAACAGTTCCGATTATATCCACTTCTTTATTTTGCATTTCTGGTAACCTGATAGTTGAATGTGTTCCATCAATAAAAATTATGTTATCTGGCAAATTCCAGAACTTAATCATTGCATTTCTGAAACCAGATTTTTTGTAATTGAGTTTTTCTACTAGAATTGCGGTTATTGAATTTGAGTTTGTTTTTATACCAGCCATATTTTATTCCTATCTAAGTTGTTAAAACATTAATATGCTTTGATTTTTCTTTATTAATTGAGAATATTCAACCTGGTAACTAAAATTTGTTTTTATTTTGTATATCTTAAAATATATACCTTGTTGTGCTTTAGAAAAAAGACCTATGTGATAAAAACCATCATATTCAAGAATATTTGGATAAGTATTATTTGAATAGGAATCGTTAATTATAGGATTACTTTTTAGTAATTCCATGTATTCTTTTATTTCATTATCTTCTGTAATAAATTTAATCCAATTATTCGGGTTTTCCATGTTCATATAATGCTCAAGTACAAATTGCATCATTAAATAGTCAAAAATCTTTGTATTATCTTTACAGTTTATATATTGCATGAAAAAATGCTTATTCTCTTGATTATGTACTTGTTTGGAATAATCAAAGCGAGGTGTTTTGTTTTCTTTTGTATTAGATTCAAGATTAATGAAATGACAGTATTTTTGATAAAATGAATCAAAAATATAATAAGCTTCATCCTCTAAATGATATCCTTCATTTAGTTCAAAATTATATAAACTGAGGATTTCATCTAGTGTAAGGATTGATGTTTCTGTTAAGATTTTATACTTTAATAATTCGTTTGTAGTATTAGCCTTTGAAAGTATTTCTTTTTCATCAGCGTGAAAATCTATTTTATAAATTTCCGATAAGAAATCAAGAATTACATTCGTGGATTTATAAAGAGCAGTATAGCTACGACAAAGAATTTCATATTTTCGTTCTCGTTGCGCTTCCGTTTCGTTTTTTAATTCTTCTTCAAAAATTGGTAAAGATTCTGCAAGTTCATAGTGGAAACTAAAGATATGACTATACTTCTCAATCAAAGCATAAAATAATAATCTATTAGGCGAAATAATATTTTTATTTGTTTTTATTTCGTTTAGAGTATCAATTCTTCTGTTTACAAAACTAATTAATGAACTCCTATCAGTTTTGTTTTCAAATCTTAAATTAAACTGATCTACAAGTTTTCCTAAATTTTGGTCTAAACAATCAGTATTTATTGAGAAGTAATATAATATGATTACTATTTCAGTATTAATAAAATCATTATGTAATCCGAATTCATTTTCAAAAACTGTCGAAATAATACGCTCATATTTTTTTATCAATTCAAAGTTTGCAATATAATCAATATTTGATTGTATAATTGTTTCTTTATTTAATAAGAGATTAATAAAATCAATAGTCATCTTATGATTTTTAACCAGACACTCTCGAAGCGTAGTAGTTATCATTGTATTTAAAGTTTTAGGAGTAACTTCTAAAGGTGTTTTTGGGCAAGGATTAAATTTTGAAAAATGATTTTTAAGTATAATTGAACTGAATAATTCTATTTGGTATTCATATATTTCCATGAAAAAATTATTTGACAATTCATTATTACTTTTTTCAAGAATAGAGGCATAATTTATAATTCGATTATTAAAAACTGAATCTAATTCATTCTCAGTTATTTCTTCTTGTTCTAAGCGAATTTTGCTTTTAAGTTGGTAGAAGAAATAATTCATAAAACTTTCACGTTCTTTTTGCTTTATATTTTTATCATTTGCAGCAATATCTGATAGAAAAAAAGAAAAAAACAATTCTTCAATATATATTTTAATATTATTATTTTTTAATGCATTGGAAATGTTATTAAAACTATTCTGAGAATACTCATCAATTTTATGAAAACTATCTTCTTCTTTAGATTTGTTGATATTAAAAAACATAATTACCTTCCAGATAAATAGTTCTATTTTATTTTAACACCATTTAACCTAAATCGAAAGTATTTTTACAATCTTATAAATCAGCCTCCAAAGCTCTCTCCGATGTCCAGCTCTCTAGCTCTTTGCTATCGGGGAAAGTCTTTTGCAGTAAGCTATCTCCATTCAAGTTTTACAGCGAGTCCGCACCACAATCTCAGTCCGCCTGTTATAACACGCTTAAAGCCTTTTTCACTCATACGCATACCAAGCCACTTCTGACTCATTACATGTTCATTATTCTTATTACACCATTTGATATAAGTCTGATATAGTATATTTGTCGGAAGTCTCCATCTAAGTGAAGCATCAAGTTCAAGACAATCAGTAATGAAAGTACCTACAGAATCCATATCCATTCTGTATTCTGCGTTTGCATCGCGTACTGCCTCTGGTTCTGAAAGACCTTCTTTTTTCCACATTGCATAGCCTTGAATAAGCCAGTTCAATATTCCTGAGTTTTCTGCAATCAGTTTTTCTGTAAGTTTTTTATCGCGTTGCTCAGGTGGAATTGTTACTGTAAATGGAATCATTTTTATTCGTCTCCAGATTCCATTATCCGCACCACGTATTTTCGGTTTATGATTAGTCGCCATAAAAATCTTAAACGTCGGTTTAAAAGAAAAATATTCTCCATAAAGAAATCGCGCGGTCAGTTCATCTTCCCCAGTAACAGTTTTAATCAAACTTTCGCTCATTTGTTTACCTTGTTCTACTTCACTTGTAGTTACAAGTCTTGCTCCTTTTAGTCGTGCCAGATCATTACTTTGTTCTGAGCTTTTCTTCATAAAAGTTTCAATTGGAGTTGATGTTGCATAATCGCCAAACAGCTTCGTAAGAACATTCAAGAAAGTAGACTTTCCATTTGCACCAGTTCCCCAAAGAATAAAAAGGCACTGTTCACTAACATCACCGCTTAAAGCATATCCCATCGCTTTCTGAATAAAATGGATGAGTTCATTATCTCTTTTAAAAATCTGCTGCAAAAAAAGATTCCAGGTAGGACATTGTGCATCCTTATTATAAATCAACCGACTTTTTTTAGTAATTAAATCTTTAATATTCGGTTCCTTTGCTTTGCCTGTTTTCAAATTAAGTGTAAGCCCTTCAATATTAAAAAGATAATTATCAGAATCAAGTTCCCAGTCCTCAGTTTTAATATCGCTGCTCATTTTCAAAAGTCCAACAATCGCCTGGATGCGGCGGAAGCTTTCACTTTTAATAAGATGTTTTTCAAATGCAGCTTGTAGAGTTCTGTCATTAATTACTCGCAATCCTCTGTACATTTGGTGTATAAAGCTCACAACCTTTTCCTCAACGCGGCCACGATTATCAACTTCCCAGTTTGTGCCGTTCCAGTAAAGAAACTTGTTCCAGGTAATACAATAGCGGATAACATCACCATAAGCTTTTAGAAAATAATCTCTGTTTGTAATATCAGTAAACTGCATCTGTCCATTCACAAACTTATTAGCCCGCAGGTCCCGGCTCAATTCTTCAATTGCAATTCTTTCTTTTTCGTTCAGTCCTTTTGTATTTACCTTATCACTCATTTATCATCCCTTTATCTTTCAAAAGCCTGTAAAGCAATACAAGCTTATGCTCAAGCTTTCTAAAGCCATCAAGCACATCATAGCTTCCAATCTCTATATCTATTCTTCCAATATTTTCATAAAGCAGAATAAGCGAATGCGGATAATCAATGTATCTTTTCAAACTCCACCAGGCAACAAACTTCAATGCTTCTTCACTAAGCTGTTTTTCAAATGAACGAAACTTATCAAAGATTTCAACATCATCTGAAATAAGCCTTATAAAATCCTTTGCCTCGTGCCATAGTTCAACAGGCACATAATCATCTGCCGCTTTCATAAACAAAAACCCGGACTGAATCACCGCATGCAGTACGGTCATCATCAAATATAACTTCCGGCCAGAATGTCCACCAGCCGTACATATCTAAATCATCTGAAGATTGTAAATCATAAAAAATGATTCCATTCTCAACATCTTTTACTACTGCAGGAAAACTTATTTGCGATTCGTCAGGTTTCCTTGCCATAATTGTTACTGTTTGGAATCCTGATAAATCACACTTTGTATCAACTAAAATACGCAGCTTAGATTTATTCTTATATACTTTTTTCATATTCTGCACTCCAGTTTAATCTCTGTCGTAATCGGACAGAATAAGGTAAGCACGTTATTTTCTATGCGGATTTTTCCTCTGAGCCAATCCCATAAACTCATAACTGATATAGCTGTCCTGTAAAAAACACGAGAAGCCAACGGCATATCATCAGATAATCTACTGCTAGAAAAACAGGAACGAATACTAGAAAGAAGTCTGTATAATGAATCTGAAAATGAAGGAGTTTCTAATTTTTCAATCTTCATTTTCAAAGCTCTGTATGAACTTGTAGTTAGAGTTGTAATAATCTCTAGTCCGCGAGAAAAAATTATTCTGTTTTCGTTTGAAGAAGTCAGATTTTTATTCTCAGAATAACTTCTTGAAAAATGATTTTGATTAAAGACTATGGTATTTAATGCTGAACTTTCAACAGAACTTCTTTTCAGAAAAAGATTTCTTCCGTTTGCAGCTACAGCTCCCACATTCCCAAGAACAGTTCTTGTATAAGCAGAACCGTTCTCACCGTTTACATATTCAAGATAAATAATCGGGCAATAATCACAATCCATCTTTCTAGATTGAGCTATAAAAGCTTGTGATGAAACATAAGCAATCGCTGAATTGTAGTCGTTTCTTCTTGCAAAGGAAAAATAATAAAAGCTCCAGGTGCTATCTGCATCCGCAAAATCAATTCCTGTAACTCCAACACAGTCTGAATAAACTCCAAAGAAGATATTCTCATTTTGTATGAGTTTTCTTTTGAGCGTTACGTTCATCACAATCCAGTCTTCTTCAAGCAGTTCAAGATCAACCTCCGTAAAGCTCTGATTCAAGCACTCTAAAAGATTTCCGTTACTTGCAACGCTGAACACAACAGGTACTATCGGTTTATAAGGTTGTCCATATTCGTAATCCCAATACCATTCAGAATCTGGAGGCTTGTAATAAAAGCCTATCTGTACGGTTGTACTATCCGAAGCTTCAGGGCAGACATCACGGAATCCTACTATTGATTCACCGTCAACAAGTTCTCCTTCAAGCTCAATCCATTCATCGTCATCTAGTTCAACTTCGTGATAATCCTGATAGAAGGTATATTCCTGTTTGTTTCCTAAAACAGTATTACTCATAATCAGCTTCCGCTTACTGTAATCTGCCAGTCAATCTGCAGGCTATCTGCACTTGTAACATTTACTGCAGGAGTAATCTGAGCATAAGCCAGACACTTTGCTGCAGAAGTATTTCCGTTCATAAGTGCAACTTCGTTTATTCCGTTTGCGTTCAAATCTCCTGCAGCAAAGCTTGTACGATACAATACAACGTTCTGTCCTGTTGCACCGAAAGCTCCGGATGTTTTCGGGTAAGTAGAATCAAGCTTTTTTGCAGAACCTGTTGCAGTATTAACGCCGGTATTATTCTTCGGACTGGTTCCGGTCCAGCCGGTTCCTACGCACATATAACCGTTAGTGGCATCCACTTTGTTTTGTGTAGGTGTACTTATAAGAAGATCTGCAATCAGACCGTCTCCCTGTGTTGTAATTGTGTTGTGATGTTTGAATATCATCGGGCGTTCTTTCAATCTCAAAAGATTTCGCCAGAATCCGTTCTTAAAATATTTCACGTTACCGTTTGCATCCCTAACTGTAACTGTCACCAATCCTTTCATTTTCCCTTTACTTGAAATCATTTGCATACTCCCATAGCAAGATTAAATACAATGCTGGTAACGATTACACCGCCAGCTCCACCAATCAAAGCTCCATAAAAAAACTGGTTCTGTTTTTTCTGGACTTCCGCCTTAAGCTTTTTATTTTCTTCTTCAAGATTTTTCTTTGCTGTTTCCAGCTGGTCCGCACGTGCTTTCTCGTAAGCAAGTTCTCCGCCGACTTCAATCATTGCAGCTTTTACAGCTTCCTGTGCAGTACGTTCAATCTCTTCTTCTGCAATTTCCATAATTTCCTCAATTGTCAGTTCTTTCACATCTGCGCCTGAATCTTTCCTTTCCGTCGTTGATGGCATCGCAGACTGAGCCGTAAGATTCGCAGACAGAACGAGCATCAGCATTAGAAATACGCTCAATTGCTTCTTCACGTTTTTTTTCAGACTTTTCATTTATTTCCTCCGTTGTTGTGTCATTGTCGGGCTCGACCCGACAATCCCTCTCTTTCACAAACAGCACCGCAAATATCGCAACGAATACCGTTCCCACCCAAATTAAAACTTTCTTAATCACTTCCAAGACTTTCTTCATTCCCTAACACCTCAAACCTGGAACCTTTCCACTTCAAAGCCTCTCTTCCCGCAATCACCACCAGCGCAATTGTTAGCCACTCACCACAGCCAATTACGCCGAAACATCTTAGTGCTGTAGCAATAACAAAAATCACAAACTTTACACTGAGCAGTTTTTCTACAAGTCTTCTTGCCCGGAATCTAATCATCCTCGCTCTCCATCAATTGCATTTCTAATCTGCTCAAACTCGTAATCAGGTCCGAACAAATCCACATTGTCTTCGCTTGCTTTCTGTAAAGCTTCACGGTCCAATCCGCGGACAATCACACGGTAATCATTTGCCTGGTAATATGGCTTCATATCAGAAAGTGAACGAAGCTCAGAAAATGGCTCTACACAGTTCAACACAACATCACGTCCGCAGACTCCGGCAACGTGACAGACTTCGTTTTCTTTGTACAATCTGTTTCCAAGCTTTCTGTCATAAAGCGTTATAAAGAAAGCTGCCTGAATATCTGATTTGTCCGGATTTCTTTTTGTAAAATATTTCTTGAACAGCGTGTCAGCCGTCACTCGGATTGCACAGCCGGTAGACAGTAAAAGTGCCAGGCAAACAGCCCCAGAACAGTCGCTGCTGAGCAAGTTTTCTTTTCCGCTTTCATATTTCAGAAACTGCATCCGTCCCAAGAAGTAGCGGTAGCGTTCAGCTTCAGAAAGTTCAGCTACAATTTCTTTTTCAGCTTCCAGCATCAACCTTATTTTCAAGTTATTATTTTTCATTGTTACGACTTTCCCCCCCTCAGAATCAGGGTTATCAGTGTGACCGCTACATTAAAGCAGCTGATCGCACAGGCAATAACCGCCATAGTTTTACCAGCTTTACCGTTATCGCTTTTAATGTGTTCTTCAAGTCTTCTGGCAGTAGCACAAACATTCGGATTAAATTGACAGGCTGTACTCCTGTTATCAAGACTATCCATCCGTTTCTCAACAGCTTTCTTAAATTCTTTCATCTCGCTTCTAAAGCCTGAAAGTTCTACTTGTAAGTCATTCATAGACTTTACTAATAATTCAACGTTTTCTATTTTTTTACCTCCTGGTCACCCATAGTTCTGTACTGAACGCAGCATTCTTTTTATATCTGAATGTCACTTCATCAATTTTCACTTTCTTAAATTGGCTTTGTGCATTCAGCTTGATATCCATAAATGCACCAACACGTGCATGAATCAGAGGTAGATAAGTTGTAAGGTAATATGCGCCTTTACAATTAATACATTCCTGCAGTAAATCTTTTGCCCGGCGCTGGCAGAAAGGTTCTCCCTCAAACAAATCATCACTCAGATATTTTGAAGTAACGTTTCTTACAATCTGTCCGTTAGCTGCAATTTCATCATCATCTTTTACAAATATGCTGTAGTTTGGTTCAGAGATAATTGCATAGCCTGTTATGGAAGCTTTTTTTAATCCTATAAGTTTGTTATTACGGCTAAGCTGTATGATTGCGCGATCCCGGTAAGTTGTAGTGTCATACTGAACGATCAAAGGTTTGTCCTCGCCGGTAACTTCCATTGCATCCAGAAAATCCTGTTCAGAATCAAGCCGGTCTGCATATACAACATTTCTTGTTTTTCCTTCATCATTTTTTGCGGTGTAGATTGCCTGGTAATCATTGTCAGAAATAATTTCACGGTTATCACCTGTGAACGGATAATATGGCTGCATGTCTTCGTCATACCATACAGGAGCATCTGAATAGTTCCAGAGTTCCTGGCGTTCTGTCTGAACATAGCGTGTATATTTCAGGCGGATATTATTTGCGTATTTATCGTTATTGTTGAAGAAGCGATAATGAGTTATCTGTGTTTCATCAAGCGAAAAACAGGATTCTTCGGAATACTCATTTTCAAGATCATAAGGGCTTTCAATAAAGCTGAGAGTCAAATCTTTTCCACATTCAACAACTGCATTGTAAGCTTTGGCAAGGGAACAAAGTTCTTTCCAGGCAGAACCTTCAACCATTACATATGGAACATCAAAAGGAAGCTCACCACAGTTAATCTCGCTGGCATTTATCCCACCGCGAGCTGCAATGATATGCACAAGTGAGTGTTCAGGATCCAGCTCATCACAGACTTTTGCATGAACAATAGTCTGGGCATCGGTCCAGTTTCTCTGAAGCTTTGTATCATCAAGCTTTGAGCTCAAATCTATAAGGCGTATTTTTGTAGTCTTATCAAGGAAGCCTGTCTCCTGAATCTGAAAACCGTTGTCATCAACAAAAAGATGAAAACGGTAAAAGGTGTTTTCACGTTCTCCAAAACAAAACCAGATTTGAAATCCAAGACCCGGTTTATATTCAGGATTGGTGTCGATATCATAAATGCCTTTAAGAAGAAGCTCGCCGCAGTTTACAATTCCGCCTGATTCGGTTTTATAGGATGTTGTAACGCATTCGAGAATATCAGAATCAGGAATGTAAATGTCTCTGCAATTGAGTTCAAGAACAACTCTTATAAATGGTCGTGAATCTGTATCAAGAATCTTATTTTCAACTGCTGGTGGTAATTCATAAAACTTCATAGTTAGAAGTCTATACTGCAAGTGTGATTAAAAAGTTTTGATTATGAATTAGATTTTCTTGTACTATTCATTTATATAACAACTTCAAGTCTTTCTTTCTGATTCCGCATATTAAACACAATAAGACCAACTCTAAAGCTTTGATTACAGAGAACTGTATCAGCACAGTTTATATCACATAATCCGGAATCAGGTTCCAAATCATAAAGGTCAATGCTTATGCCGTCTTTTACATCTATTACAAAGCTGAGTTTTTCAATTCTATTATTTACAGGATATTGTTCTTCACTAAGAGGAAAATAAAGCTTAATTCTATAAGCAGCACGTTCTTCATAAGTTCCGGAAAGTTCAAAGCGGTAAACAAGTGGCAACATTTTTGAATCTGCAATAACACTGTGCCCGTCAAAATAATATGTACGTCTATGACTCCATTCAAGACTTGGTGTATTCAAAGGCCAGCTGTCTGTGTAAGAATCATCAGTGCCGTCAATATCCATTCGCATTTTAAAAGCTTCTTTGTTGTCTCCGCGGAGCTCAAAGCTTTTTATGCTAAGATTTTTGTAAATGATTTTCTCATAAACTCTGTCAGCATAAAGGTCAAATTTTTCATTCTGATAAAACAGCAGAAGAAACAAAGGAGCCGTGCACAGGTATTCAAGTCTTGTAACAAAACAGCCTTGAATGCTCTTTCCCGTCTCAATACGAATCTCCCTGATTCTTCCGCCTATAACTCCAGGCAGTCCGTAGCCTTTTGACGTTTTTCTTACAGTTTCCTCGCTGTATGGTAATGGAATAAAGTAACCGTCTCTTGAAACAGTCAGTGTGCAGTCTCTGCCATGTATGTTCATGGATATAGTCTAGCACCTGACTGTGATTAGATTGTTTTGATAAGGAATTAGATTTTATTGTTTATCTATATTCTTAAAGCCAAAAGAAATAATAGATTCTATTATTCTTTTTTGAAGTTCACTTTCAGGAAACTCATGCCATTTCATTATATCTATACCTCGATTTACTGGTATAAATTTCTTTTCTTTAAAATTAAATATATGAGTTTTTCCATCAATTACAGCCCAAATAGTTTCGTCATCATCATCTAGGTAATAATGATTTTTAGGAGTCTCATCTTCAACTTTTGGTTTTGTATATAAATTTTCAAATTCTTTTTCTCTTGCTTTATAGTTTGGATCCATTAATAAACTAAGAGGAATACTTTTATGTTCATTGTTTACCAATTCATTATCATGGCTAATATATTTAATGTTTTTTGAATAAGAACAACAAGTTTCATAATTTAATTTTGAATAATCAATTGTTCCGATAGTTTCTGTACATAGATTATATTTCTTCTTAAAGTCATCAAGATTTTTTTGAAGTTCACAAAGCATTTTATTAAATACTTTAAAGAATTTGTCTTTAGGCATTTCAATATCAACAGGTTCTTCAACTTGAGTTTTTAGATTGTAATCTTGAATTTTAAATCTTATTGTTTTGCCGTTATCCCAGAATAAAAACTTATAGTAATTCCAATTACTTAATGTGATAAATGTATATTTTTTAGTATTAAGCTCGTTATACATATTTGCAAACATTTCATAATAGCAGTCACAAAATTCTATATGTATTTTTACGGAGTTATTAATTTTGAGTGCTGCAACAAAACTTAAGCAATTTGCTCTCTTAGTATCTTTTTTATAAACATATTCTATATCTAATTCTTCATTGAATTTTTCCACGCGTTCATCAGATTTATCTTTAAGTAAAATTTCATAAGTAAAATCTTTCTGCTTAGCATTTGAATCAGGATATGGAATAATATCATCAGATAAAAAGTATTTGTGAGATTCAAGACAATATATCCAGGAACTATATTTATGCATTTCGCATGGTGAAAGAATCATTGGGAAAAGTGGCGAATAATATTTGTCCGTTTTTGTTCCACAAAAAGTTTTAGTTTCTATCCATTTGCGTTTATGTTTGATTATGTTCTCTATTGAATTATTTGGTCCAACTGTAACAAATGCGATTCCCCAGCCAGATGTATCTGTTGTTTTGTAGAAAACATAAAAGAAATCGTATGCAACTTCTGGCTTTGTATAATTAGCTCTTTTTAATAAAAGTGGGATACCAGTTTCACGCCACCATTTACAGCTTACTTCACCAGAAGACATACCGCCTTTATCAAAATCTTTGACATATGCAGTTTCAGCATTATTAAGGCCAACCTTACATCTGTCACCACAATATCTGAATATTGAAAGATATAGCTTGCTTTCATCATCAGGTAGCTCATTATCTCCGAAGTGTTCTTTCAATTCACGCCACAAATATGGATCACCACGCAATCCCCATTTTTCCGGCTCTGGTTCAAACAGTTCTGAATATTTCATAAGAACACCTCCTGTATGTATTAACTAGCCATATTTATTTCTTCATGCAAAATTCTTTTTAGATAAGTCTCTGATTGAATCATCTTAGTTGATAATTCTTTTAATGAAGTACAGTTCTGTGGTATTGGAACTCCAATAGTCCAAACATCGCCACCATAACCTTTAATAGTTCTTTTCTTAGACCTAGTATCTTCTCTAAAATCTTTATCGTATGGATATATTAAAGCTCCATATTTCGAAGGTAAAATATACATGTAAGTAATCAGCTGATGTAAATCGTCTCTTGAGAAAGAAGCATCCAGAATATCATCATTTTTCAATACATCAAGGTGTTTGTATTTTGCATCCAATACAAAGTTACCTTCCATATTTTCAGGTGTAGTTTGTTTACCACGATAAAAGTCTGGGTAACGTCTGTTGCCAGTATAAACTTGGATTCCATAAGAACCTGTCTTGTTTTCTGGGTGAGTAAAATCCAATCCTTTACCTGTAAGAACTGTTGCTAAAAATTCTTCCCACAACCATGCTCCATCAAAAATAACACCATATGCTTCGTTATTGTTTTGTGCATAATTCATTTTTTCAAAGCGGAGAATCTGCAAACAAAGTTTCTGAAGAGGAACATATTCTGTATAAAAAGGATGAACAAACTGATTTAAGTTTTGTGCAACAACTTTGCTCAAATCATTCTTAGAATATGCAGGTGTATTTTCCTGAATCAGTCGTACACATTCAATCATTTCATAATCAGCAGTTAAAACGAAGTTGCCATTTGGTTTAGTTTTTATCAACTCAATTGTATGACGAATTAATTCAGTCATTGAGTTATCAGTTGTGTAATTACGATTCTTATATGCAATTCTGCCATTAAATGGAATGTTGTTTTGGATATGTCGTGTTACATCTACAACGCCTTTGATATTCGAATCATTATTTTTGAAAGTCTTATATCTTCTTACAAGTCCTTGAGCGCAGGCTTTTTTTAACAATGCCGGAAACATATAAAGCAATAAATCAAACTCACCAAATGAAGCTGCTGAGTATTTTAAATCAAAAATATTAAGACATAAAACTTTCTGCAAAAGATAATGCAAAAAGAAATCATCCTTTGTGTCATTGTTTTTTGCAAACCGAGAAGTAATAGAAATCTGGGTATCTCCATAACCAATAAACCCCATCAGATTTCCAGTTTTAATCTTGCAGTCTTTCAAGTTATCTTTCGAACCAGTCAAATGTAAAATCTCTAATTCTTCAATCTTATCTTTATTTATTCCAAGAGATTGAGGAAAAATCAAAAGATTTGGATTCTCTTCTATAACTTCTTCAATAGTCTTGTTTGCAATATGAGAAATGTCATCATACTGTTTTTCTTTTTCCAGAAGTTTCGAGACACCACAATTATTATCTTTAAGATAAACAACCGAAGACATGTACATTAATCTCCTTGTTCTTCAAGGTCTTCTTCGTTTTCTTCAACTTCAACAGTTTCGTTGAAATATGCATCCTTGAGGTCTGCTAAAATCTTATCAATCTGAGGTCTTCCTCTCAGGTATTCAAAAAGAACCCCCTGTAAATGATTAGTCCAGAGTTTTTCAAAAGCTTCTTCTTTATTGTATGATGCATATTTTAAGAGATAACTTCCACCAATATGGTAAGCAGAATTAAGACCATCAATATCAGAAATTGCTTTATTAAGATTAATCAATCTGTTTTTCAATTTTGAAATTTCATCATCTGATGGCTTAGCACCATAATCTTTCCAAGATTCATCTTTATCAAGAATAGAAAGAGATGATTCAGCTGTAATTTCAGTCCAAGTAAATCTTCGGCGGAATGCAAAATCAATACTTTCAACACTTCGGTCAATGTCATTCATAGTTCCAATGATATAAACATTTTCAGGAACATAGAAACCATCCTTAAATGCTTCACCATCATGAATTAAGTTCTGGTATTGTGTCTGTACAGCTTTTTCTTTTTTGCCACGATATCCAGGATCAATAGCATAGAACAATTCACCAAAAATCTTTGAAACTTCACCACGATTTATTTCATCAATAATAAATACAAAGTCTTTTCTTTCAATTTGCTTTACATCGGCTTTTGCGTGACTAGATTTCTTCTCATACAACTTTTCATATAAAGCAAAATAATAGGAATCTTCCTGGGTTCTCCATTTTCGATTATAAAAATCTCTAATAGCACCACTTGTTTTTAATTTTTCATCCGCACTAAGTAAATCAACTAAAACCTGTTTTTGCAAAGTCAATTCATTACGCTTGTCATTTGAAGGAATCTTTACATAAACATATTTTTGGTCACTTGAATCTACAAAGAATTCATTGCCAGTAGTAATCTTAAATGGAGTAGAATTATCAGTTGCATCAGAAATAAATTCATCTATCAAATCAGTTACAGTAGCTTCTTTTTCCTGTACTTCTTTTGATTTTGCACTGTCTTCTAAGTTCTTTAATGCTAATGCACAGAACTCTTTAAAGACTCCATCTTTTCTTTCAAAACCTAGTGTTCCATTTTTTTCAACAGGACGTAAACCTTCAACTAAATCAGTGTAATCATAAGAAGGATGGAATTGAACAATTTTGTAAACTGCATTCATTTTTTGTGCAATTTCTTCTGCATAAAAAGTTTTTCCTGTACCTGGAGCTCCTGTAAAAATTATGTTTTTTACATTCTTTAGTTGTTCTATTTGTCTCTCCATTTTCTTATCCTCCAGTTCATTAATTACAGTCTGTTGGTCATCTGCTAAAAGCTTCTTAAAGTCATCAAGAAATTCCATAAGTTCATTATTCGGTTGATTTCCGTCAAATAATCCAAGTGTATTTAATGTTTTTACAGAACCTACATCTTTTCTATCTTTGATTGTTTTATCACCATTTTTATACTGATGATAAATATGCAAAACTAAGCCGCTAATATGTTCATTTTCATCCCATTTTGCAATTATATTTATGCCTGTGTCTTCCCAGTTCAGATAACACAATCTGGTTTTTTAATCACCGTAATTGTTTGCAATATTCAAAAATAAATTGCCACAATCATATTTTTCCCACTGGCTAACCTGACTTTGAATGCCTTGTCCTTTATAACCTTGTCCTAGCATTTTGAAATTATTTTTATCAACATATGGCTTAATATATTTTTCATATCCAACGTAAGTTGTATCTTCATTCTGAATATATTCAAGATGCGAAACAAAATATTCCAACATACATTTAAAGTTTACATATTCTTTACTTACTTCTGTCATATTCAAATCCTCTATATCAAAGTTTCTGTAGTTTTTCCATTCAAAATTTGAATCTCTATATTCTTTTATTTTTCTGCAGTTTGCTGCATAGTTTTCTTCTGAGCCAACTTTTTCAATCTTAATTCCTAATTTTGAGAAAAGATTATTTTTGCCCTGGTTCGAATTAAGAATAGGGAAAATAAATGGTTTCAAACAGTGCAGAACTTGAGAAATGCCACCGGTTGCAAGTCCATTCATCCCATCTTTCAAAATGTCTTCAACGAGAGTAAATGCTTTTTCTTCATCATCAATATTTGATAAATCAATACAAAGCTTTATAAACTTCTGGACGGATTCGTTATCTGTTTTTGTTCGTGTATTGTAAAAGCCTGTTCCAAACATTCCGATTGAAACGTTATTATTTAATTCGGTGTGTTTATACTCTTTATTCTGTGCTTTATTCCAAATATTATCCAATAAGTCATTTAATCTTGATTTTTCATTGTCAGGTAAATGAGATTTATTTACAGTTTCCTTTTTCTTATCTATGCTATGCTTCCAGGTTCCAACAGTAGATAAATAAACAAGATTCAAATCATTGAAATCGCAAACTGAAACGTCATTCATTTTTGAATATGAATTAATTACTTCAGTAACCAGTTCATATGAGCCATCATATTCAGAAGGCACAATTTCTTTTGCAGCTTGTAATCTTTCAATTAATTCAAGATATGATGCAAATTGTGTTCCCATTGAACTTAATTTTACAGGGCCCTGAGGACTAATAAATCCGAATAATGAAAGATAATCTTTTGTAAAAGCACAGCCATTATATTCTTTTAATTTTTCAAGTCTCATATAAGATTTAGCTGTTCCCAGATTCTCTTTGTCTAAAATATATTTTTCATCTCTTATTGTTTTTTCATAAGGTATATCAATTTCTTTAACGACACACTTAAATTTTAGTGTTCCTACTTTCCGAGAAACAAATAAATAAACAAAATCGCCAGTCTTAAAAGACACATGTTCAGCTTGTCTCCAATCGACTGTATTTAAGTCTCTGAATGCTGAAATTGCATCAAAATAATCTGGATTACAAGAAATTACCCAGCTGGTAGAATCTTTGTTTTCCATATTTATAAAATTATTCTCCATCATCCAATTAATAATAATTGGTAAACATGTTACAACTTCATCTTTAGATAAACGTTTTTCTAAGGATGAAACCCATCTTCCCTTGTCTTTATGTTCAAAACTTATATTTTCAGGTATCTGTTTTCTAAAAGAACCTTCCTCATACCATTCAATCTTTTTTGAAATATCAGGAGTTCTTATTCGATAAGAATCATTTTCAATATCAGGATAAATAAACCAAATTAATTGTTTTCCAGATTTATGAACACAAGGTATAGTCGGATCATTATCAATTCTTTTATCATATTGAGGCGTACAATCTAATTGTTTAAGGCATTCCTCAATTTCTTGAGGTAATCGTTTGTTATCTGCCATATTTACTATTCCTAAATAATTTGTTTAATGTCCTTAAAATCATTAACAATATCCTCAAACAAAGATTCTATCATATTTTTAATAATAACTGCTTCTTTTCTTACAACCTTACATTCAATAATAAAATCACAAATTTCATAACAAATAATATGCATAGGTACTTGTAAAAATGGTTTTATAAAATCCGGACTAATACGAGAAGTCGACGCTAATGAAGATGGATGAACATAATTGCATGCAACCTTATATAGAGGTCCAAAGAAAGTTTCAATCTGGCATTCATTGACAAGAGTTATTAGTTTTCGGTCTTTTGGATCTGTAATAACAGATTTTGTCCAACCTAGATTATCAGCAAAGTCTTTACCATATTTATTTATAAAATCATCATATTTTTTATCTTGTTCAGAAGTATTATTATTTGCAATTTTATTGATATGTAGAAATAAAAACTCTGAGTGTTCTTTATAAATTGGAATCAAATCTGGATGAATCAATAGATATTTTGTAATTATAAAACTTTCGTAAAGAGTTCTGTATTCACTTATTACACTATGGAAACAGCCGTTCATTGCAAGAGTCAGTAAACTTTTATATAAACTAAAAGTATTTTGCAGCTGAACAGAAAGCATTTCTGCAGTTTTAGAAGCTTTCCTATTATTGATGTATTTTGGTGTAATAAAATTAAAGCAGCCAACAGCTACATCCAGAAATATCAATGATCGCCTAAGAAATGTAGAATTTTGTAGAATTAAAACCTGACTTGAAGCAAAGTATTCCTGCCAAAAATGTTGAGTTAATTGCGGTTCGTTATTGTATAGATAATTGGTAAACTTTTCTAAATATTCATCTAACTGCAATAAACGTTCATTTACATTTCCATTTTCTGTAAAATCTGTTAGAGGACATTCTTCGATGTAGTGTTTTAGAAACTTCTTATCCATTTTTTTAGTTAGTGTATCCTTATTTTTTTTCAATACTGCGATTTGAAAATTTTTCTATTATTTTTTGCATTTTTTCATGTTCTTTTTGATGAAAATTTTGTTCTTTTTGTTGAATTTCATTTTTTCTAGATTCATCTATAATTGGGTTTTCGGAATAACAATAAATAAAATGATATAACTGTTTTATTAATCTGAATCCACTGTGCTCTGGATGATTTATTAGATGCTGATTTCCTTTATTTCTTTCAGCCTTAAATAATATAGTGCTTAACATTGGATAAAATGGAAAATTATATAGACTTAAGTCGTCAGCAGCTTCAAGATAGTTTAATAACATTCTTGAATTATTGGAACCATTACAATAATCAACAATTTGTTGTGTTGAAATTCTATCTTCTTCTGTTTGATTATTAAATATATAAAAAATTAAATTCTCAATCTCATTAATTTGTGATTGTTTTAACAATTCTTTTTTTGACTTAAAATGTGTAACTTCATGAAAAACATATCTATTTATGTTATCCACATCCTGTTTTTCATAAAATGGAAATTTTATATCAAATTCATCATTATTCTCTTCCCAAAGTTGTTCAATTAACTGCGAGTTAGTAGTTTTTTGGTCTATCGGATGGAGCAGAAACTTACCATTATTTATAAAACTAAAAACCGTACTTCCTTTTGGTAAATCATTACCATCATAATCGTTATTTATTGCACATTGTTCGTAAGTAAAATTAAATGGAGACAACTGTGTAAGTGTTTGCTCCCAATCAATGGAATCATCATCATAGGACATTGCTTTATGTAATTTTGGAAATTTTTTTGCTTCAATAACATATATTGGGTGATCTTTGAACATCGCTAAAAATAAATAATTAGGTGCAATCAAAATAGGAGGATGCAATGCAGAATTAGCATATATTTCGATAAAATCCGGATATGTTTCTGATTTTTTTACATTTTCTAGATTTAACCATCCAGATCCATCAGGAAGCAAGATTTCTAATCCAAATCTTCTTTGTATTACATGTTCTAATACTTTTGCAATATCATCAATATTTGTCCATATTACATAATCAGGAATATGTTCTTCTAACGAAAAAATTGAATCTGAATAAAAATCTGTAATTTCAAGATTATTATTTTTGTATTTGTTTAATATATTTGCTATTTCTGAAAAAGAAGGTCTCTGTTCTGGATTTAATACAGTACATGATGTTATTAAATCTTCTATAATTGATCTTCCTCTAAAATCAATATTAAAATGTGAGAAAGAGTTCTTATCATCATTTCTTAAGTATGTACCAAAGAATCCTTTTGATTGTTCAGTAATAATACTCCATGCAATCATTCCAAATGAATATACATCGGATTTTTCATTGTCTATAGTTTTTGCATTTATAGTATTAATTCTCTCAGGAGCCATGAAAGAAAACGATCCCAAATGTTCGGTTGTTGACGTAACATTTATTGGAAGTTGAGAATTTTTCACAAGCCCTAAATCAATTAGGAATATTTCATTATTTCTAGGGTCAATAACAATATTTCCAGGCTTCAAGTCTCTATGGAATATATTATTTTTTGATAGTGTAGTTAAAATATTCGCAATTTTAGTTATACATTGAATTTTTTCATCGATTGATTTAAATATGTATTTATCAAGAGCTAATAAGCATGGCATAAGATAATATTGGTAATTTGTTTCTTTACCAGAAGTAATAATTGGAACAATGCCTTTTCCTTGATAATTATTCATAGTTTGTATTTCAGAATCAAACCGAGCCTGTTCCTTTTTATCTTTAGGGGAGACAATCTTTAAGGCATATTCTTTACCTGTTTTTTCTATTTTAAAAACAGTTCCATTTCCACCGGCTCCAATTCTTTCTATGAATTTATATGATTGCTTTTTACAAAAATCTTTAGCTGCTATTTCACTTTGTTTAATTCGTTCATATTTTTTCGTCTTCATTTTCATTTCGCTTAAATGATTTGATGTATTTTTTTATTCTCTTATTTTCTACAAAATGAAAAAAACTTTTCATTTTCATTATCCATTTCTACTTATTCTTTTAGAATAGTTAATTATAACATATAAACATTTTTTTGTTACATAAAAACTCAACAAGTACATTATAAAGCATCCCCTGTGTCATTTAGTGATACAGGGTTGATTTTTCTGATTACAAACCTTTTATTACATTAAAAATAGTTTTATAACTATTTCTTTCAAAAGCAAATCAAATATGGAAATTTCCTAAAACATGCACTATACTAATTATATGATTTTGGCGAGACCTTTTATTAAATGGGTTGGTGGGAAAAGCCAATTACTAAATGAAATAAGTGATAATTATCCTCTTAATTTTACAAAATACTGTGAACCATTTGTCGGTGGCGGAGCTGTTCTTTTCGACATTTTAAGTACAAAGCATCCAGAAACAGTTCTCATTAATGATATCAATAAAGAATTAATAAATACATATTCACAGATTAAGAACAACTGTGATGGCATGATTAATCAGCTTTCAGAAATACAAACGCTCTATAAATCTAATTCACTAGAAGAAAACAAAGCTTTCTTCTACGAAAAACGCAAGCGATTTAATGAACTCAAAGTAAATGGTAATGATGCAGAAAATCTTGAGAAAGCCGCTCTTTTTATTTTCTTGAATAAAACATGTTTTAATGGACTTTACCGTGTAAACTCTAAAGGCTTATTCAATGTTCCATTCAACAATGCAAAAAATCCTCTTTTATGTGATGAAGAAAATCTCCGTGCATGTTCTGAAGTATTGAGAAATGTGGAAATGAGAGTTGGTGATTATAAGCAATGTAAAGATTTTATAGATTCAAATACATTTATTTACATAGACCCGCCATATCGACCTCTTACTCAAACAGCAGCTTTTACGTCATATTCAGAAAACGGCTTCACAGACAAAGAACAGCGTGAACTTGGAGATTTTATTACTGAAATCTCAAATAAAGGCGCAATGGTACTTGCCAGCAATTCAGATCCTAAAAACTCAGACATTAATGATGACTTTTTCGATGATTTATATTCAAATTTCGAAATCAAACGTGTTTCAGCAGCTCGTATGATAAATTCAAACGCAAAAAAACGTGGAGCTATCAATGAACTTCTGATTTCAAATATTGCAAGCGTATTTTAGAGGTCTTTATGGCAAAAAGAGATTTTCACACGTGGTTATCTAATTTTAGATATAGTATATCTGACTTTAGTTATTATATTGATTTTAACAAAGTCTATAATAATGTTGATTCAATTAAAGTTGAATTGAATATTTTGAATTCACTAATTGGTTCTAAAGACATCGAAGTTGAATTTGAAAATCTAGTTTCAAAATATCCAGAAGTATTAAAATGTATTCCTATCTTATTAGCTGTACGCGAATACGAAATCTTTGCTGGTGAAAACGGTGATGTTAAACTTTACACTTTCAATAAACAGATTAATACAATAGCAGATTATAAACTGTTTATGAGAAAAACAGGTTTGTTTGACCTTCTTTCTAATCATATTATCAATAACTTATATGACTATGTTACTGGAGTTGAAACCGGTCTTGATTCAAATGGACGCAAAAATCGTGGCGGCCATCAGATGGAAGATTTAGTTGAGAGTTATATTCAGAAAGCTGGTTTTAAACGAGATGTAAACTATTTCAAAGAAATGTATGTTTCTGAAGTTTCAAAAAAATGGAAAATTGATTTATCAGCAGTTTCAAATCAGGGCAAAATGGAAAAGCGCTGGGATTTTGTTGTAAAAACTGATAACTGTATCTATCTCATTGAAACGAACTTCTACGGAAGTGGCGGTTCAAAACTTAATGAAACAGCACGTAGCTACAAAACTATCGCTACAGAAATGAAAAACGTAAAAGGTGCAAAGTTTGTTTGGTTTACGGACGGAGCTGGATGGAAATCAGCAGCAAGAAATCTCGAAGAAACGTTTGATGTTCTTGATGATATTTACAGCATTAATGATATGCAGAATGGAATTATGAAAGAGGTTTTTAAATGAGCGTAAGAGAACTCCCTAGTATAGTTAGAGGAAGAGAACTTATAATGCAATTTCCAGTAAATGACCATTTTCAAATTGGCATTTTTAAAGGAACAATTTCAGAATACGATATTCTTATCAAATATAAACAGCTTATAAATGGGAAATGGACTCAACCAAGAACTCCTAAACATATTCATTGGGCTGTTGATATTTTAATAAAACAGCATGAAGAACCTGAGGCAACTGATAAGTTTTTACAATTTTTATTGGAACAATGGGAATCAATAACCCCTATAAAAAGTGAATCAGAGAGAGATAAAATCTTGAATTTTGACTCCTTAATGGATGAAGTTGAGTTAGAATCTAAAAACTATGCGAAACTTGCTGGTAAAGGAGAATATAGTATTAAGTTTCTAATTTTATTAACTAAACTCTTGATGCTCCAAGAAAAAACAAATAGAGAAGATGCATATATGTTTAAGAATGTATTAGATAAATTAAAAGAACATTCTGAAATCTTCTCGATTGTATCGACAGCTACTTTTAACGGCTTTGGTAAGTAGAGGTGGTTTATTTCTATTATTGCTTACTATCGTTCAAACAATAAAGACTTTACTCTTGCAAAAGGAAATTGTCTGGAACTTCTTCCTAACATAAATCATCAGTTTAATATGATTTTTGCAGACCCACCTTACTTTCTTTCCAATGGTGGTATATCTGTACAGAGTGGAAAACAAGTAAGCGTAAATAAAGGCGATTGGGATAAATCACAGGGCTTCGAAAAAGATAATGAGTTTAATCGTCAATGGCTAAGTCTTTGTCGTGAAAGGCTCACAGAAGATGGTACTATCTGGATTTCAGGCACTTATCATAATATTTTCTCTGTTGCTCAAATGCTTAACGAATTAGGTTTCCGCATTCTAAATTGCATAACTTGGGCAAAGACAAATCCGCCGCCAAATCTTTCTTGTAAGTTTTTCACTCATTCTACCGAGTTTATTCTATGGGCTCGTAAGAATAAAAAAGTTACTCATTATTACAATTACCAACTTATGAAAGAAATTAATGGTGGTACTCAGATGAGAGATTTGTGGTCGCTACCTGCAATCGCAAAATGGGAAAAGTCTTGTGGAAAACACCCAACTCAAAAACCACTTCCATTACTTGCAAGAATTATTCTTGCTTCTACAAAAGAAAATGATTGGATTCTAGATCCATTTACAGGAAGTAGTACAACAGGAATTGCTGCCAGTTTACTTAATCGACGTTTCTTAGGTTTGGATAAAGAAGAAGCATTTTTGGAATTATCAAAAAATCGCAGAGAAGAAATTAATAATCCTACAATCAGATATAACTATCGTGAAAAAATTATGAAATACTCTGACAAACCTTTAACTGGTATTTTTGAATTACATGAAGATGTTCCATATTACGGTATTGATTTACCAATTAGTGATTCCTAATTATTTATTGACATCTGTGATTCTTATATAGACTTTATTTTCTTTGTTTCTTTGTATCTTATAGAGATTATTCGTATCCTCAACTTTAAGCATTTTCTGAACAGCTTCTATATACCGCCAAAATAGAATAGTTTTGTTTTCATCAACTGACTGTAATTTTATTTCAAAACTTACAGTAAATATTGTATTTTCAATAATCCTGTCTTTTTCAGTATATTCAGATTCTTCAAGATAAAATTTAAAGCACGGTAGTTTTATACATTCTTCATCAAGCCTGGTATTTACAAATGGCTTTAAAATGATTCCATCGTTATGTTCCTTATTTATCTTTTCAATATATTCAGGAAGTTTATTTATGAATAGGTTTTCAAGTTCTTTATAAACAGATTCAAAACTAATAATCATAAGCTTTTTCGTTTATAGAAATTGATTACAGTCTGAATATCAGCTGGTAGTTCAACTGTTGTTGAGTCTGCATTATTCTGTTTTTTAATAAAGTCATTTTTCTTAATAATGAAAAGTTTTGTAATTGCTTCCTTTAAGTCAGCCGGGAATGTAAGCGGCATAAATCCGGCATTGTAATTAATAAATAGAACATGACCTTCAAGTTTTGTATCAAGCAAAAAGATTCTTCTGCCGTCTATTACACAATTCGGAACTCTTAATTTTGTGTTCATATCAATGATATTTACCATTTCTGTTATGTTGTCGTTATCTGTATAAACAACGCAATCACGGACCGTCTGAATTTCGTTATAGTTTTTATCTTCCAGGGAGAATCCCAACTGTTTTTCAACTGAAGTTATTACTGAATTAAAAATTAGTTCATCAGTGGTAAGTTCTGTATCTTTCAGTTCTAATATTTTCTGCAGTTCTTCAAAAGTAAATGGTTTCATAAAAAATATTCCTTCCGCTTGTAATCAGCCTCCAAACTCTCTCCGATTTAGTTGTCTGGAAGCTGGTCACACGGGTCACGATTTGTGCATGGGTTATTCTTCTGCAGTTTTCAGAAGAACCATATTCTTTGCAGGGCGGGTTACGAGGAATCCGTCACGCTTGCGGAATCTCATAAAAAGCTCTCCGTATTCAAGGCTCTCTGTTGTTTCATCAAAACGTTTGATTTCAATTCCTTTGCGATTTCCGTGAATGATTCTCTTTGGATTCATAAAGATTGCAATAACGCTGTCTTCTTCAATATCTGCAAGCTGTGGCATAAGGCGTGATTCAACTACATCGTAGCCGTCAATTCTTCCAGGCATTCCGTCACCTGGTTTTCTCCAGATTGGGTTTCCGTTATCATCCTGAATGTTTGCAATGTGATTAAGAACAGTTTCATTCAAGAACCACTTGCAGTATTTTCTTTCTTCCGGTTCAACATTAAGCTCTGCAGCCCTAAAGTCAAGGTATGTAAGAGAAGTCACATCCGTACTTGCGATTGTGTGTACTTCTGCATTTGCCATATTGATAGCTCCGGTAAACGGATCTGCATCTGCAATAAGGCACTGGCGGTCAAACTCCTGTCCGTAGGCTTCTGTGAAGTCTTCAAGGAACATCTTTCCAAGGTCTACAAAAACATCTTCGCCGAACTCGTCAAAGAATGGAACGTAGCCTGCAAGTGTGTAAGCTTTGAGCTCTGTCCTTGTTGGCATGTTTGATTTTGTAGCATCAATTTTCTGACCGTAGCTTGTGAGCCACTTAAGCTCGATTCCGCCGCGGTCTCTTTCAGGAATAAAGATTGAAGGTCCGCTCATCGGACGATGAGTAACAAGGTTCATCATCTGAGACTGCTTTGCAACTTCCTGCATAATCGTCTCTTCGTAAATCGGGTTAATAAGATACTGGTCGTTGTTTGCAAGGTTTCCGATTGGTTCACCAAGAACAGCTTTAGAAGGAACAAATCCTTTTCCAGTTTCCCAGTTGAAGTCTTTCGGGTTGTTCCATTTTTCAGCACGAATATTCGGACAGAACTTAAGCCGTCCTAATGTTTCGTGGTCCTTATTCCAGGCTGCACATAAAGCTTTTCCGAGGTTGTAGCATACATCCCTGTAGGAAAGTGGTTTCATTTCAGCATCAGCTTTACGCATAAGGTTTCTGAGTTCTTTTACAGCTTCCTTAATATTTTCAAGTTCTGTTGTTGTTGCTGTTGTCTGACTGTCAGCAGCTTTCAAAATGCCGGCGATGATTTCTTCAGTTTCATTAAAATACTTAGAAATCTGTTCTGGTGTTGCAGCTTCAGTAGGAACCAGAGTTTTCATATTCTCTAATTTCTGCTGTAATGATACAATTACTTCGTTCATCTATAAAACCTCCTTAACGTTTTTACGATGAATAGAGGAATGCCAGTTGCCGCTGACATTCCTCATTTTTTTTGCACAACTAAGCTCGTGCCAAGCCTTTACTCAATCTTGAAAAAAATGAAGAATCATCCTCCTGAATAATTCTTTCAATTTTCAAGCTCTTTTCAGGTACGTGAACCGCAAACGGATTTGCAGGTACACAACAAATTGAAAATTCCAGAAGCTCCTGCTTTCTGTAAATCAAATCACAGTCACGGTCTTTGGCTTCCAAAAACTCAAGCTCATCGACTCTAAAGCCTACCGAACCGCAGCGGAGAACTCCGGCTTTTACTCTCTGGCCAATGCTCCAGCCAAACTCGTCAAAATCCTTGTCGTTAAAGACAATATCTCCTTCTAGCTGCTTTTCAGCTTTCACATTCTTAGCAATTCCAATTGCAGGAATAGAGTAATCATGACTCCATAGCACAACAGGATTTTCAAGATAGTTTTTAAGCTCCCATCCGTCTGGATCAACTTTTTCAAAATCCCGGTCTGTATCAAAGGTACTCATAATCCAGTGGAAACTGTCTTTTTCTAAATCCACAGACTTAAACACCTCAACCTGGGCATCGATTTTTCCAGAATGTGTATTATCTTTTAAGAAAGACAAGAAAAGATTTTTGTTTTTTGAAAATTCTTTGTTTTCAACGCCATCAATTTTAACTAACAAGCCCAGCCTCCCAAATCCCGGTCTACCATCTGTTTATATATTTCTGCGTAGTCCTCAAGATTTTTCCATCCGATTTTTCGTCTTATAAAGAAAATGTGAGAACGCACACAATGAACGGTAAGATGTAATTCTGAAGCAATGACTTTTACATTATCTCCCTTGGCAAGATGTACAGCTATGCAAAACTCACGGTCAGTAAGTTCAGTGCAGTAATAACGGTCATTAATGTGGGTACATGATTTTATTTCATACTGAACCTGTTCCGGAAAGTATCTTTTGCCAGAAAGAATTACACCAAGCTGGTTTTTAAGGCATTTCATGTCATCTGCATTACATATAAATCCATCAACGTTCAGATTGTACAGGCGCAGCCCAAAGTAAATTGAGCAGTCTCCTTTTTCAAAAAATACAATGCGAAGTTTTGGATTAATGGCTTTAAGGCAGGTTGTTTTAGACTGTATATAGTAGCCCAGAAAAAACTTATCAATCAAAAGAAGAGTTTCTTCCTGGATACTAATGTGATATTTCAAATCAATGTCACAAGTCACATCGCAAATTTCAATACCAGAGAAATTCTGTTTAATGCATTCTCTGATACAACCTTTAAGGATAAAGTCTGTAGTTGCAAAAAGAATTTTTCTCATTGTTTTTTTACCTCAAAAAACTTTTTGTTACACAGAATCAATCGCTGTTAAGGAATTGGGCTTAAACCAGCTGTCGCCCCAAGGCTTTTCCTTTTCTCCTCGTTGTCTCAAAACATCATTTATGGTTTTAAGACCAGCATTGATTTCTGCAATATCACGGTTGCTCTGGGCATCCTCAGACTCCTGCAATTCCGGGATACTATTTAGATTGAACTCGCCATTTTCTGATAGGTTGAAACGACGAAAGAACTGAACTTCGAGTATCTGCTCAAAGTTTCTTAATAAAGGGATTAGAGTGAAGTTCCAGAATGCTCTGTGCTGGCTTTCTGTATCAGTGCCACTCAAAGAACTTTTGGAATCCTGTATGTTCGCTACACGCGGCGGGATACCGTACTTCGCTAACAAGGTATACAGATTCCAAGTTTTCATATCGTAAAGTTTCAGAACGTCGGGACTAAACGTAAGAGGCTGGTATTCTGTACCTTTACCCAATACAGCCACCCGGTTTTTCATACCCTGGCCGTATTTTAAGTCCCAAGTTCGTGCAAGAATTTCAGCTTCGTTTTCGGTGAGAATCTGGTCCGTTTTTAAAAGTCCCTTTGGAACACCACCTTCTTTTAAAAGTCCAGAATTCTGTTTTGCAGCAAGCAGATCCTGTTCAACCTCAAGACCTAAACTTACCAATGGGCTTACTCCCCGAAATTCATTCCATGGATTCCAGTCCTTAAAATGAATAATTTCATCGGGAAGAATGATAAACGGTTTTCCAGTACCGCCTTCTGTATATACCCACTTGATAATCTTTCCGTTTTCTACAACATGCTGCATATTCCTTGGATTAAGAATGTAAATCTCTGTAGGAATACCGCAGCAGTAATCATCTCCGAACCACCAGAATGCCTCGCCATCAAGGCTCCACCAGGCACAAGTTTGTTTCCAAAGGTCAAAGCGGCTCATCGTTTTATTAGGATATTTAAACAGACGTACAAGCTTTGTTTCATTTTCTGTTTTGCCGTTTTTCTTAATCTCAAATTCAGCACGTGCTACATTGCGTGTAAGAATATCAATACACACGCTTACCCAGGCATGCTGTAAATACGGATCAGTACAGGTTTTCTTTTCAGGAACAGAAAAGTCATCGGCTATAGTTTCATTATTGATTTCTGAAAAACTTCTAAGCTGCTTTACAGGTTTTCGTCTGTTAAACAATCCCATGTATTACATACCTTATTTATCCGCAATAAACCGCATATATCTTAATAAATTGTTATATTCGGCTTATCAAACCATAACCACACCGCTTGTTGCTGCACTGAAAATTGCGTAGCGCATAGCGTCCATGTAATGGTCATTTACTTTTACAATCTGATTATTCTCATCACGAGAATAATCCCATATTTCACCAAGAACGCCGGTACAGTCCTTGCATACAAAGAACTGACCACGTTCAATTTTTGCAATAATGTAATCTATTCCGGCATCAACACTGTTGTTCGCTTTAACGCCGCCTGGTACTTCCTGAATTCTTTCACCACCTGCAGGATCGCAGTAAGTAATAAAGCAGTCCTTGTACCAGTCTTTTGCAGTCTGCTGTTCTACACTTGTTTTAGTCGTAATGTTGAAGCCTCCAAAATCAGCAACAACGTAAACAGTTTCGCCAACCCAGCCAACCTTTACAGCTGCAATATGAAGTCCAAAATCCTGACCGCCAGTAAAACGGTCAAACTCTTTCGGAAGCTTATCACGAGGTAGAATCATAGATTCCTCAAACTTCTCGTAAACACTTCCTTCTGGCTTTACCCAAAGACCGTCACGGAATCGGGCTCTTTGTTTTTCCGGCATATTATCCAGAATGTCGCTGATATAATCCTCATCAAGATTCTCAGCGTTATCCACAGGATTTAAAACTGCAGAAGCATAAAGTTCCGGCTTATTTAATTTCTCATCCGTCCTCGGTTCAATTTTTCGGATGAAAACTTTATATGCCCAGTGCATAGGGCTGCACGGATTACAGTCATAAAAGAACTTGTTTTTGCAGCCTTCAACTTTCATCGCCAATCGCGAATAGGCAGTTGTTATTGCTGAGTAGGAAATCTGACTTACTTCGTTAAAGTAAATCGTCACATACTCATGACCAAGAATGCGGTCTACCTGTTCTTTGTCACCAAGTCCGCCAATCCATATTTCTGAACCGTTCCAAAGCGTTATCAATCCATCGTGAACATTCGCTTTGTAATTATTCGCACCAATTGTTTTATTCAGCCACGGCAAAAGTGTTTCGTGCAGAACAGAGCTTCGTGCATCCTTCGCCCTGAATCTGCAAATCAGATGACGGCTTCCCGGATAACGGCAGGCTCTGAAGATTATTGCCATTACCAGAACCGTAGTTTTTCCCGAACGTGATCCGCCAAAAAGCAGAATGTGTTTCGCAGAAGAAGCCAGCAGTTCTAAAGCCTTTTTCTGAACAGCCTTCGGCTTAAAAACTTCACGCATTACAAATCCTTAAACGAATCTGCAAATGTAATCGCTAATTCTCCCTGAACCGGTTTATTGTTTTCTTTATCCGCTCCAGTTATGAACGAATCAAGCTTTGCAGAACGTTCAAGCAAATCCATTGCACCGTCTGCATTCAAATCATCAGGTTTCAATGTCTTAATGCGTTGGGCAACAAGTTCATCAAAACCATTAAGCATTTCCATCTGGCGTTTCTTACGTTCAACACGTTCAGCCAGAATCTCTCTTTCAGTCTCCTTTGCAATATATGCGTCGTATTCTGCAGCACGTTCATTCCAACGGAAGAGCCGTGCATAACGCGCCCAGGAGCCGTACTTGTTCGGCTCAATACCGTGCATTTCAAGACAGGCTTTTATACTTCGTTTGTAACCCATAGCACGGAAAAGACAGAAAGCCTTAAAAGCCTTGGGAGGCTCGTTTTCAAGTCTTTTTTCCCAGGACATTAAAGTTTCTGTATTATGTTCACTGTTCACATTTGCGGATGTCATAACAGCGTCCTTATCTCCCAATTCCAGGCACCTCCAAAAGCTCGTAAGATTTCAGTTACAATCCAATAAAATCTACGTCAAACATTTTTTATTTATTTGTTCACGACAAAACTTGCCGTATTAGAACCAGTTACCATTGAGCCAATCCATTCATACAAATCTTCCTTGCGGAAAATAATGTGGCGGCCATAATTTACATGTGGAAGAATATTCGCCCGCGCAAGACGGTAAACATAAGTTTTACTGAACTTCAAATAAACAGCAGCTTCTTCAACAGACATCAAATCCATACACTTTTTTTCTTCAGCCATAGAAAACTCCTTTTAATGGCTTTTTTCCTCCCACCTGTGCAGAAGCACAAAAAAAAAGCCACAACGGGTTTTAATCCGTTATGGCTTAATAATAATTCCAAAGTGTGATTAGATAGTTTTGATTAGTAATTAGATTTTATTGTTTATTTAAGTAAAACAATTAGAATATCTAATAAACTTATGCAGTAATATATTCTTCCCAGGCTCCGGACATAATAACACGCATGTTATCAAACTTCTCAATGGTGTCATGGTCAGAATAATGCTCCGACATTTTTTCTGTCCTGTGTCCAAGAATACTCTGAACAGTTTTAATGTCAGTACGCTGAGCAAGAATAGTAGCGCAGAAGTGACGTAAGCTGTGGAATACAATATTACGGTCTTTTCGTTCAGCTTCCGAAATACCGATTTTTTCAAGAGCAAGATAAAATACATCCCCGTAGTAACCTGGATAATAAGCTTCTTTCGGATTCTTAGGCTGGTAGAATACATAACTGGAATCATCATATTCTGGATTTGTCCTTGCAAGATTTGCAAGCTGTACAGCCGTCAAATGATCAACCGGTAAATCTCTGGTGTCTTTATTCTTCGTAGATTTCAAGCCGTCAACTTCGCTATAGCTATGCCGTACATGAATCATATCAGCAGAAACATCAATATCGCAGACACGAAGACCGCTTATCTCACCAGCACGAAGGCCACAGAAAGCACCAAGCTTAAACGCGAGGAATCCTGCAGGATTTTCCCAGTTCAAAGCAAGTAGTTTCTTAACTTCGCTTTCAGTCGGAATGCCACGTTCAAGAGCATCCACCTTATAGCGTTCAATGCCTTTAAGCGGATTTTCCGGAATCTTTCCGTTATTAAAAAGCCATACAAAACAGCGGTTTGCACAGTTAATATTTTTATTTACAGTTTCGCTGCTAAAGCCTTTCTCAGAGTGGAGGTAAAAGAAAAAGTCATCCAGTTCAATCTTAGTCAAATCCTCAATGCATTTGTCTTCACCAAAATAAGGCAGCCAGTTATTACGTACAAATGCCTGCATCTGAATCGTATGCTTTTTCGACATGGAATGACCATGTGCTATATGCCTCTGGATAAACACAGATTTATCAAAATCCCAGAAATCAAAAAGAGTGGAACAAAGCTTATGTTTAATATTCGTTTCAGAATTATTCTTCACAACAACAATACGTTTTTTTGTTTCAGATTCAGAAACAGGAACAGATGTTTTTTCCGCGGTATTTTCAGATAAGTTTAATTTTTGAGAAAGAAGCTCTAGAGCTTCAAGGGCTTCAGTTTCAGAAAGGTTTTTAATAAAGCTTTTTAGATTACACGAATATGTTTCAGAATTACCTTGAGCAAATGCTCTGGAATGAGCCATAGCTTTTGGAACACGACCATGCAGCCACTCTGTTGCAATCATAGTTGCTTCCTGCTTGTCCTTCGTGTGAGTACTTTTACTTGAACCAAGAGCACCAGTTACAGGATCAATAAACGAAACTCTGTAATAACCGTTCTGATTTTTAGTCAGATAAAACTTTCTCATAAAACCTCCTCATGCTGAATGGTGAGATTTTAATTTTGAATGCTTCTGAATTATAAAGCTTCTTATTACGCCTTTTATGCCGGATTTTATGACGGTCGCCAAAAAAGACGAAAATCATAAATATTTTCCAACAAAAAGCAGTAAAGTTTTCAATGTGTCTGAACAAGCTGTGCTCTAAATATACACCTAATTCCTTATAACATAAGCACTTAGGCATAAAAAAAGCTCATCTTATCGATGAGCTTTTTTAGAGCGGCAGAAGGGAGTCGAACCCTCGTCATCAGCTTGGAAGGCTGAGATAATGAGCCGTTATATGACTGCCGCAAATGTTTTCAGGTGACTTAGTGTCGCTTGATGTTTAATAATATATAGATTTGACGAAAAAAGGTCAATAGAAAATCACAATTTTTTTAGGATTTTTTTGCCTCATTTACATACTTATCCAGCTGAACATTTGCAAGATTTACCTTAGTAATAACACAAGGACCTGCAATACAGCCGCCTTCGCAGCTCATAACTTCAACAAGGTTTCCATCTCCTTCCTTTGCCTGCAGCTTTCCGGCATTAATATCACCATAATACTTAAGCTTTTTCATTCCCTCTTTATTAAGGCCATTAATAACATCAAGCTTTAAGATTGAAGGATCCTTTAATCTTGTTTTAACAGCTTCTGCAACTCCCCCTGTTTTTGCAAACTGCCTTGCCGTAGCCGAAGGAAGCTGGTCTTTTTCTATTGCTTCTAACTTTGTAATATCTATTCCCTTGGCAATAAAAAAGGCGCTCAATTCTTCTGCAGTAATAACATAATCAACAAGGTCATCATCAAAACCTTCCCTTCTTTTTGCAAGACATGGACCAACAAAAACTGTTAGGCATTCAGGATCATCCTTTTTTGCAATTTCTGCAGCATAATGCATAGGACTTCTTGTTTCTGAAACGCAGGGACTTAAATCAGGTACATGTATGTGAACAGCCCTTACATAAGCTGAACAGCAGGAGGTTGTCATCAGCTTATCTCCCCTTTTCATTCTTTCTTCAAATTCCTTTGCTTCTTTTTCTGCACAAATATCTGCGCCTTTTGCAACTTCATAAATACTTGTAAAGCCAAGCTGTTTTAATCCGTTTTCCAGCTGGCCTGAACTTGCCTTAAACTGAGACGCAATTGCAGGTGCATACATAACCGAAACCTTGTGTCCTGCCATAATGTGTTTTATAACATCAACCAGCTGACTCTTATCCATCATGGCGCCAAAAGGACATTCGGTCATACATTTTCCGCAGTATATACATTTATGAAAATCAATAACTTCGTGACCATCTTCGCCCTTAGAAATAGCTCCTACCGGACAGGCAGCTTCGCAAGGCACTGTAATTCTAATAATTGCGTGATAAGGACAGTTTTGTTCACAAATACCACAGTGAATACATTTTTGAGGATCAATATGTGCATGATGAACAATATGGATAGCCTTTTTTGGACAGTTAATCATACATGGGCGGGCAAAACATCCCTGACAGGCATTTGTAACCATAAAGTTCTGCTTTACACAACCGTTACAGGCTTCGTGTAAAACCGTAATCATAGGCCAGGTTGGGCTTTTTCTTTCCAATGCCTCTTTTGCATAATCATCCAGATCATTCAAATCATTATAATTTTCTACAGAAATTCCCATACGTGCAAGAATTCTCATTCTTAACAATTCCCTGTCATGATAAACGCAGCAACCCATAGGAGGTGTTCCGGCTGGCCTCATTTCAACAGGTATTTTATTGATTTTTTTTGTAGCAAGTTCGCCGTCAAGCTGAAGTTTTGCAATTCTTACAAGGAGTTCTTTTTTTACATTAGTGGCATTGTTGTTAATATTCATGCCTAAATAATATAGTTTTTTTATATCTGATTAAAGACCTTTTATATAGGTTGACATTTCTTTTTTCTATATTAGAATAGACTATAGAGGGATAAAAGGTTATTTAAAAGCATAATGAAAAAGTCTGATATTTCAAAAGAAGATATATTTCTGCTGGAAAATTGTCATATACCATGCGGAATCTTCCAATATACAAATAATAAAGTTATCACATTAGTATTATCTGCCGGTTTTATAGAACTCTTTGATTTAAAAAATCGTGAAGAAGCTTACGACATCATGGATAATGACATGTACCGCTTTTGTCATCCGGAAGATGTTGCAGAAGTAGAAGAAGCAACCGCACAATTCTCTTTACACGATACTCCATACAGTGTTTATTACAGACATAAAGTCCGTGACCATTATCAAGTAATTCACGCTATGGGAAAGCATTTTTATATGAATGAACAGAAACTTGCAATTATCTGGTATGCGGACGAAGGAAAATATGACCCTAGTCTGGAATTTAAAAATGAACAGGTAATTCAGAATCTGATAAATATTTTTATTCAGAAAGATAAACTTAGAATTTATCAGTTTGATTATTTAACTGGTTTACCAACTGTCGCCCACTTTTTTAACCTGATTGAAACCTTCTACCTTAAAAACACATTAGCCTATAACGAAACACCTGTTGTTTTATTTCTTGATCTGAATGGAACTAAATATTTCAATGCAAAATATGGTTTTGCCGAAGGTGATAAATTAATAAAAGCTTTTGCAAGACTTTTAACTTCCACTTTTGGTAATGACTGCTGCTGCCGTTTTGGACTAGACAGATTCTGTGTCTATACAACCGGAGAAGATATCGAAAAAAGGTTATGGAAATTTTTCGATGCCTGCGAAAATATCAATGATGGAAAAACTCTTCCGGTAAGAGTTGGTATATATACTTTTAAAGATAAAAATACAGAGTTTTCCATGGCCTGTGACTGCGCAAAAATGGCCTGCGACTCTATAAAAGGTTTATATGTTTCAAGATTTGTATATTTTGATAACTTAATGTTTGAACAGGCAGAAAAAGAAAAATACATTCTTGATCATATTGATGAAGCTATAGAAAAAGAATGGATACAGGTTTACTATCAGCCAATTGTCAGAGCTGCAAATGGAAGAGTATGTGATGAAGAAGCCCTATCCCGCTGGATTGATCCAGAAAAAGGTTTCTTAAATCCTGAAGATTTTATTTCTGTACTGGAAGATGCTAAAGTAATTTACAAACTTGATCTTTTTGTAACAGAAAAGATTCTTAAAAAAATGAAAAAGCAGGCAGATAACGGACTTTATGTTGTTCCTGTTTCTGTAAATCTTTCAAGGTCAGATTTTGAATCTTGTGATATTGTTCAGGAAATTTATAACCGTACAAAAGCCGCAAATATTGAACCTGAAAAATTAACCATAGAAATTACTGAAAGTATAATCGGAAAAGATTATGATTATATGAAGAGTCAGATTAAACGCTTTCAGAGTCTGGGGTACAAAGTATGGATGGATGATTTTGGATCCGGCTACTCTTCTCTGGAAATTCTTCATGATTTTCAATTTGATTTAATTAAGTTTGATATGAAATTCATGCAGGAATTTCAAAAAAGTGAAAAAAGTAAAATTCTTCTTTCTGGACTTATGCGAACAGTAATAAATCTTGGTATTGATACTGTTTGTGAAGGTGTAGAAAATAAAAAACAGGTAGACTTCCTTAAAGAAATCGGCTGTACAAAACTACAGGGTTTTTATTATTGTAAGCCAATTCCTCTTATTGAAGTATTTGAACGTTATGAAAAAGGCATACAAATTGGTTTTGAAAATCCCCAGGAATCTGACTATTATTCAACTCTTGGTAAATTAAATCTTTATGATTTATCTGCTGTAACCTGTAATTATGGCAATATTCCTGATAATATTTTTAATTCATTCCCTATGGCCATTGTTGAATTTGAAAATAATATTTTCAGGATAATCCGCGGAAACAGTTCCTATAGAAAATTCATTGTAGAGCATTTTTCTTATTCTCCAGAAAAAGGAGAAGCAGATTTTGAAAATAAAATTGATGAAAATGCAAAGCTTTTTAAAGAGGCGATTGCTGCCTGTAAGAAACAAAAAGAACCATTAATTATAGATGAAAAATTCACCGACGGCTGTACCGTTCATTTGTATTTAAGACAGATAGCAAAGAATCCTATAACAAATGTAACTGCAATAGTTTTAGTAGTTTTAGGCATTGATAAGTGTTAAAAAATCCTGTAAATCTTCACATTTAACAAAAAAACGTTTATAATAGTTTAACTTTAAATAATTTTTTTAAAGATGGTTACGTATATATTAAATTTATAGGAGACAAATAAATGTCAAGAAAAATTACAATCATAGGTGCAGGACAGGTTGGTTCAACAGTTGCTTATGCCCTTACTTTAAAGCAGATTGCTTCAGAAATCGTTATTATTGATATCGTAAAAGAAAAGGCTATGGGAGAAGCAATGGATATCCGTCAGGGAACTCCTTTTATTGGTCCTGTTTACGTTCATGATGGTGATTACGAAGATGCAAAGGATTCTGATATTGTAGTCTTCACTTCTGGCGTTGGAAGAAAACCTGGTCAGTCTCGCCTTGATTTAACTCAGACTAATGTTGATATTACAAAATCTGTTATTCCATTAATTACAAAGGCCGCTCCAAATGCCCTTTACGTAATTGTTGCAAACCCTGTAGATATCCTTACATATCAGTTTGTAAAAACTTCTGGAATTCCTGCTAACCGCATTTTTGGTACAGGTACAATGCTTGATACTGCCCGCTTCCGTGCAAGAATTGCAGAAAACTATAAAGTTGCTCAGGAAAACGTACACGGTTATGTATTCGGAGAACATGGTGATTCTTCTTTTGTACCATGGTCTTTAGCAAACATCGGATCTATTCCAGTTGATTCTTTTGCAAAATCTTACAAAGGTCCAAAACTTCCAGACTTTGATAAAGATGATGTAGAAGACTATATCAGAAAATCTGGTGGTATTATTATTGCTGCTAAAAAATGTACAAACTATGCAATTGGTGTTACAACAGCTACTCTCTGTGAAGCATTAAATTATGATACAGATTCTGTATTAACAATTTCTTCTATGCTTGACGGTGAATACGGAATTAAAGATGTTTGTCTTTCTATTCCTACAGTTATTGGTGCTAATGGAATTAAGGGAAGAATTGAAGCTCCTCTTACAGATGCAGAAATTGCTTCTTTACGCCACAGTGCTGACTGCCTCAAAGATGTAATTAAGCAGGTAAACTTTTAATTTATAAAACAAGATAAACAGGATATAAAAGATATTATAATTTTTTTGATATCTTTATCATCCTGTACATCTTGTTCATCTTGTTACAATTTTAAGGAATTTAATATGGAATACAAAATTGAACATGACTCTATGGGTGAAGTAAAAGTTCCAGCAGATAAATACTGGGGCGCTCAGACAGAAAGAAGTCATGAAAACTTTGAAATTGGCGTAGGAATTGAAACTATGCCTCGCGAAATAACAAAAGCCTTCGGTTATCTTAAAAAGGCTGCTGCTATGGCTAACAATGCCCTTAAACCAGAAAAAATGACTGATGAAAAATTAAAGGCAATCAGTCAGGCTTGTGAAGAAGTTATTTCAGGAAGTCTTAATGATCACTTCCCTCTCGTTGTATGGCAGACTGGTTCTGGAACTCAGAGCAACATGAATGCAAACGAAGTTATTGCAAACCGTGCTAACGAAATTGCAGGAAAAAAACTCTGTCATCCAAACGATGATATTAACATGAGTCAGTCTTCTAACGATACCTTCCCAACCGCACTTCATATTTCTGCAGTTTGTGTAATTGAAGATAAACTTCTTCCAGCAATCGATACTTTAGTTGCAACTTTCAAACGCCTTGAAAAAGAAAACGAAGGAATCGTAAAATCTGGACGTACACATCTTCAGGACGCTGTTCCTATTTCTTTTGATCAGGAAATTTCAGGCTGGAGAACCTCTCTTGAACGCGACCGCGAAATGCTTTGTTCTTCTCTTCCATACCTTAAGCAGCTTGCTTTAGGTGGAACTGCCGTTGGAACCGGTCTTAATGCACCAAAAGGTTTTGATGCAAAAGTTGCTGAATGTGTATCTAAACTTACAGGAAAAGATTTTATTACAGCACCTAACAAATTCCATGCCCTTACTTCTAAGGACGAACTTGTATTTGCTCACGGTGCAATTAAAGCTCTTGCAGCAGATATGATGAAGATTGCCAACGATGTACGCTGGCTTGCTTCTGGTCCACGTGACGGTCTTGGAGAAATCCACATTCCGGAAAATGAACCAGGTTCTTCTATCATGCCTGGAAAAGTAAACCCAACCCAGTGCGAAGCCGTAACAATGGTTGCTGTTCAGGTTATGGGTAACGATTCTGCAATTGGTTTTGCAGCCAGCCAGGGTAACTTTGAATTAAACGTATTTATGCCTGTTATTGCATATAACTTTATTCAGTCTGCCCGCCTTCTTGCAGAAGCTATGCTCAGCTTTAACAAGAACTGTGCAGTTGGAATTACTGCAAACAAAGATAAAATGCATCATAATCTTTACAACTCTTTAATGCTTGTAACTGCATTAAATCCTTATATCGGTTATGAAAATGCTGCTAAGACAGCTCATAAAGCTTTTGATGAAAATATTTCTCTTAAAGATGCTTGTGTAGGACTTGGTTTCCTTACAGCAGAAAAGTTTGATGAAGTATTTAAGCCTGAAGCTATGGCATATCCTCAGGGAAAATAAAAAACTTCTTTACGAAAAATCGTAAAGGTAAAAAAAAGACCAGCCTTAAAAATATTTAAGACTGGTCTTTTTTGTTTAACCTTCAATACCTTTGTATTCATAACCGGCATCGGTTACTGCTTTTTTAACAGCTTCTTCGTCTGCTTTTGAATCAGCTTTTAAGTTTATTAAGGCACATTTATCTGTGTGACTGGCCTGGGCGCTTTCAACAAAAGGTAAGGCTTCCAGAGCACTCTTTACGTGATTTTCACAATGCTGACACATCATTCCTTCAATTAAAACTTTCATTTTAGACTCCTTATCATTAGAATTTGTATTAATATGTTCAGTTTTAGTATCATTATTAATCTGATTTTTACTATTTCCCTTATTAAGCTTTATGAAATTTAATCTTAAAGCATTGGTTACAACACAAAAACTTGAAAGGCTCATGGCAAGGGCACCAAACATAGGGTTTAGTTTCCAGCCAAGTAAAGGTGTAAAGACGCCTGCCGCAAGAGGTATTCCAATAATGTTGTAAATAAAGGCCCAGAAAAGATTTTCTTTAATATTTTTTATAGTCTGGCGGCTAATTGTAATGGCAGAAACCATATCCATTAGTGAATTTTTAACTAAAACAACATCGGCAGCTTCTATTGCAATGTCTGTTCCGGCTCCAATTGCCATGCCGGTATCTGCTCTGGTAAGGGCCGGTGCATCATTTATTCCATCACCAACCATACAAACCTTTCCTTCTTTCTGAAGCTTTTTAACAGCTTCTTCCTTTCCATCAGGCATTACATTTGCAATAACTTCATCAATTCCAGCTTTTTTTGCAATTGCCCTGGCAGTTTTTTCGTTGTCACCGGTGAGCATTACGCTTCTTATTTTCATCTTTTTAAGAAGAGCAATTGCAAGCGGGCTATCTTCTTTTATTGTATCTTCAACACAGATAATACCGGTAAGAATATTGTCGATGGCAAAGAATAAAGGAGTTTTTCCCTGTAAGGAAAGTTCTTCTGCCTTATTTTTTATAGCCTGGTCAACAGAAAGTCTGCTTTCAATAAATCTTAAGTTTCCTGCAATTATTTCCTTACCATTTACTTTTCCGTAAAGGCCGCTTCCTGTTATATTCTTAAAATCTTCTGCAGGCATTATTGTAATATTTTCTTCTTTTGCCTTAGCTAAAATTGCCTTTGCAAGAGGATGTTCACTTTTACTTTCCAATGCTGCAGCATATTCAAGCACTTCTTTTTCGCTCTTTGCAGATAGAGAAATTATTTCTGTAACAAGAGGATTTCCTTTTGTAATTGTTCCGGTTTTATCAAGAACAACAATTTTGCTTTTTCCTGCATTTTCAAGAGAAACTGAATTCTTAAATAAAATACCGTTTCTGGCAGCCTTTCCGTTTCCAACCATAATTGCTACCGGAGTTGCTAGGCCTAAGGCACATGGACAGCTGATAACCAGGACTGCAACCGCTCTGGTAAGGGCTGCTCCAATTTCTGCACCAAGAAAAGACCATACTGCAAAGGTAATAAGGGCAATAATAATTACTACAGGAACAAAAATGCCCGAAACTTTATCTGCAATTTTTGCAATTGGGGCCTTTGTTGCAGCGGCATCACTTACCATTTTGATAATTTGAGAAAGAGTTGTATCTTCCCCGACCCTGCTTGCCTTACACTTTATAAAACCAGACTGATTAATTGTAGCGGCAGATACCTGATCCCCCTTACTCTTGTCAACCGGAATACTTTCGCCGGTAAGGGCTGCCTCATCAATGGCAGCATTGCCTTCAAGAATAATTCCATCTACTGGAATACTTTCACCGGGATAAACGAGGAAAATGTCACCAGGTGAAAGCTGGTCAACACTGACAATTTCTTCCACATCATTTTTAAGTATATGTGCAGTTTTTGGTTTTAGCTGAATAAGACTCTTTAAGGCATTTGTAGTTTTTCCCTTAGAACGGGCTTCCAGTAATTTTCCGACAGTAATTAAAGTCAAAATCATTGCAGCAGCTTCAAAGTAAAAGTTATTCATGTACTGCATGATAAGTTCATGATTTGAAGAAAATTCAACTTTTGTCATTATAAAAAGATATACAGTACTGTAGATAAATGAAGCAGAAGAGCCCAGAGCAACTAAAGTGTCCATATTTGGAGCTCTGTGAATAAGAGATTTAAAACCGCTTATAAAGAATTTCTGGTTGATAATCATAACAATTAAAGCCAGAAGTAATTCATATAAACCTATTGCAAGGGGATTATTAATAAAAAAAGAAGGAAGAGGCCATTTCCACATCATGTGGCCCATAGAAACATACATTAAAGGAAGCAGAAAAATAATTGAAGAAATAAGTCTTTTTAATAAAACAGGACTATCTTTGTCCTTAAAACTTTCATCTTTGGAATTATCTTTTGCACCCTTATTTTGATTTTTTTCTTTTGCTTTTGCACCATAACCTGCCTGGGTTACAGCTTTTACTATATCTTCTTCGCTTACATTACCTTCTACAGCCATAGAATTTGTAAGAAGATTTACAGAACAGTTTTCTACACCTTCAACTTTTGAAACAGCCTTTTCTATTCTTGCAGAACAGGCCGCACAAGACATGCCAGTGATATCATATTGTTTCATATAACTCCTTTTGCCAGTATTCTAAATATACTAAATTAATTATAAAACTTCTAATAAATATATGTTTTATTTAAAAAATAAAACTGGTATTATATTTTTACCCTTAATTTGAGTATATTCATAATGTCAGATTTTTATTAAATTATTATCAAATAAAAAATTTTCCGAAGTATTATGGAGGTCCATATGAAAAAAAGTATCTTTACTTTGCTTACTCTTTCTTTAATTTTTTCCTTTGCAGGCTGTTCTAAAAAAAATCAGGCTGTAAATCAGTCCCTGAACATATATTCAATTATTCATGAAGAAGAGACTGAGGCCCTTACAAAACTGTTTTCAGAAAAAACAGGAATTCAGGTTAAATATTTAAGAGCTTCTACCGGTGAACTTGTAAACCGTGTTCTTACAGAAAAAGATAATCCAAATGCTGATGTACTTTTAGGAGGAGCTTCTTCCTATCACATTCAGCTGGATAAAAATGATGCATTATTAGCATATAAATCTCCATTTGCAGAAAATCTTCCTGAATATGCAAAATCATCAGATGATACATGGACAGGTTTTTGTGTCCTTTCTTTAGGAATTGGAGTTAATACCCAGCGTTATAAAGAAAAATTTCCTGATCTTCCCCTTCCTTCAAGCTGGGATGATCTTACAAATCCTCTTTACAAGGGCGAAATTGTAATTACAAACCCACTGGCATCTTCTACAGCATACCTCTTTGTACAAAATCAGCTGCAACGTTTAGGCTGGGACAAGGGCTGGGAATACCTTGAAAAACTTGCTCCTTTAGTAGGTCAGTTTCCTGACAGCGGTTCAGCTCCTGCCAAATTAATTGGAAGCGGTGAATACAGCCTTGGAGTTTCTTATATTCATGCCATCAACAAATACAGGTCAGAAGGTTTTAATGTTATTGCAATTGCCCCTTCCCAGAGTGCCGGTGATGTTGACTGTATTTCTATTATGAAAAATACAAAAAACATTAATGCTGCAAAAAAATTCGTTGATTTTATGCTTTCTGTAGAAGCTCAGGAATTGATGAGTTCCCTTGATTTTACTGTACCTGTTAATCCTGAAGCTAAGGGAATTGAAGGTTCGGTTCCTCTTTCTGAACTTGATTTAATTGCTTATGATGTTAATAAAGCTTCTGAAGAAAAGGACACAGTTCTTGATTTATGGTCAAAAACAGTAAAGTAAAAACAATTGAAGGCAGTATTACCCTTACAATAATCTGGATAATTATCTGCCTTTTACTTTTTATTTGTATTCTGCTTCCTCTTTTATTTGTACTTACAAGCCCTTCTTTTTCCGACTTTAAAAAAGTTTTATTTTCAAGTATATGGAAAAAAGCCTGTCTTAATACTCTTATAGAAGTTCTTGCATCAACCTTTTTTTCGGTTTTAACAGGATTTTTATATGCTTACGGAGTTGTAAAAGTTTCTATTCCGGCAAAAAGATTTTTTTCCCTTATTCCTTTAATTCACCTGGTAACACCTCCTTTTGTCGGTGGACTTTCCTTTATTTTATTACTTGGAAAACAGGGCTTTATAACAAAAACAATTCTTGGACTTGATATTTCCCTATATGGTTTCCCGGGACTTTTAATTGCCCAGACCCTTTGTTTTTTTCCTCTGGCATATATGATTTGTGCCCAGACTCTTGAAAACATTAACAGTGATTACGAAATTGCCGCCAGGACTTTAAATGCCGGAAGATTAAAAATCTTTTTTACAATTACCCTTCCACTTTCCATGCCGGGAATTATTTCTGCAGCCCTTTATATTGCAGTTTCGGTTATGAGTGATTTTGGAAATCCTATGATTGTTGCAGGCAGATACCGGGTTCTTGCCGTAGAAATATATACCCAGCTTACCGGCTGGATAAACGGAGGCTCTTCTGCTGTTCTTGGAATATTACTCGTAATTCCGTCAATAATTCTATTTGTTTTTCAAAATAAGTATTTTTCAAAAAATATGGCAAAGCTGGCTGTAGTTGGTGGAAAAGCTTCTTCAAATACAAAAACTTCGGCCTCTGTGTCTGCAAAAATTTTCTTTACATTTTTTTGTTCTTTTATAACTATATGTGTAATTTTACAGTTTTTTGCTATAATCGCAGGCTCTTTTCAAAAAATCTGGGGAATTAATCCTGAGTTTACACTTAAACATATCCAGAATATTGCCCGCTGTAAAAAAGAACTTATAAACAGTTTACGTTTTGCAATAGAAGCAGGACTTTTATCAACTTTAATTGCAAGTTTTGCAGCCTTCCTGGTATTAAGGACATCCTGTCCCTTAAAAAAATACATAGATTCTCTAATTCAGTTACCGGCCGTAATTCCGGGAAGTCTTTTTGGCCTTGCCCTGCTCTTATTTTCTTCAAAAATAAATTTTCATTATTCAAACATATTGATTTTAATTGCAATAACCGTAGGCTTTATTCCTTTTTCTTACAGATCAATAAGTTCAGCCTATTCCCAGATAAAAATGACTATAGATGATGCAGCCCTTGCCTTAGGGGCATCTCCTTTAAAACTTTTATTTTCTATAATTTATCCGCTTTCAAAAGACGGACTTCTTAATTCCTTTATTTATGATTTTATGAGGGGCGTTGGAACAATGTCGGCTGTAATATTTTTAGTTTCCTTTGACACTCCTTTAACTTCAATTAAAATATTAAATCTTGCCGAGCAGGGCTTCTGGGGAGATGCAGCCGCACTTGCCCTTGTTTTAACAATCATCACTTTTGTAATTTTGCTTACAGGAAAATTAATTATAAGATTCTGGGGAAAGAAATATGAATAATAAAGAAATAGCCTTAAGCTTAAAAAATATATCTTTTTCTTATAAGAACGAAAAAAATAAAAGTTCAAAAGAAACAATAAAAAATCTTTCTTTAGATATTGAAGAAGGCTCTTTTACTACCCTTTTAGGTCCAAGCGGCTGTGGAAAAACAACCCTCTTAAAACTTATTATGGGTTTTTTAAAGGCAGACCAGGGGCAGATTGAACTGTATGGAAAGAATATCAATGATATTGCTCCAAATAAAAGAAAAATTGGAATGGTTTTTCAAGATTACGCCCTTTTTCCTCATATGACGGTAAGACAGAATATTCAGTTCGGCCTGAAAATAAAAAAAGATAAGGATTTTGCCCTTAAATGTAAGGAAATTGCCTCAAATCTTGATATAGAAAAGCTTCTGGACAGGTATCCGAATCAGCTTTCCGGTGGCCAGCAGCAGCGGGTTGCCCTTGCAAGAGCTCTAGTTTTACAGCCTCAGATAATTTTGATGGATGAACCTCTTTCCAGTCTGGACACAAAATTAAGGGAAAAAGTAAGGGAAGACCTTAAAAGTATTCAGAAAAGATTTAAGATTACAACAGTTTATGTTACCCATGATCAGGAAGAAGCTCTTTCCCTCTCTGATAAAATTGCCGTAATAAACGAAGGAAAAATTCTTCAGTATGGAGTTCCAAGAGATTTATATTTTAAGCCTCAGGATAATTTTACAGCCGATTTTGTAGGTCATTCTAATTTTATAACTATAGACGGAAATTTATATACAATCAGACCAGAGTGGTTTGAATTAAATAAATCTGACAGAGAAGCTGATATTGAAGGTTATGTAAAGGCTGTAAGTTTTCTTGGTGATATGACCCGTTTTAAGATTGAAAGTTATAAAATAAAGGGAAAAGAAGAAAAGCTTCTTCTTACGGCAGATCTAAAAACTCTTGAATCTAACTCGCTGAATGAAGGAAGCCTTGTAAGCTTAAACATAAACCATAAATGGTAATCTATGATTTATGTTTAAGTTTTATTTGACTATTCTAACTTACCGTACATGAAGTACCAGTATCCGTAAGGAGAATGCCAGGTATTTTTTAAGTTATCTTTCTGAAGCCAGAATTCGTTGTAGTAAGCGATTGGAGCCATTGCAGCATCGTTTAATGCAGCCTGCTCAGCTTTATGAAGATAATCATAATGCTCAGCAACTTTTGTTGTGTTTCTTGCAAGTCTTACATATTTATCAAATTCTGCAGAAGAATATTTTCCATCGTTGTTACCGTTTCCCGTTTCAAGAAGGTTAATCATATTTGATGGATCATCCCAGTCATAAACCCAGCCGTTTCTTGCAATATCAAAGTTTCCTGAACGGCGGTCAGCAGTCATTGTTTTCCATTCCTGAATATTTACAGTCATTGTAATGCCAAGTTCAGCCCAGGCAGCCTGTAAGTATTCTGCTACAGCCTTGTGATAACCTGAATCGTTTGTAAGATATTCAAAAGTTGGGAAGCCTTTTCCTTCAGGATAACCGGCAGATGCAAGAAGTTCTTTTGCTTTTGCAAGGTCAGCTTCGTAATTATCTGTATCAAAATGGTCACCATAAGCTGCTCTTGTTACATCTTCAAAAGAAGAAGCAGGAGCTGCATCAGAAATTCCAGGTCCTACAAAGTTTTTAGCAGGTGTATATGTACCCTGCATGATTGTTGTAGCAACGTGTTTACGGTCAATAGCAAGAGAAAGAGCTTTTCTTACATCTGAATTGTTGAATGGAGCTTTCTGAGTATTAAAGGTAATGTAATAAGTTCCCATGATTGGTTCAACATGGAACTGTGAATTACCTCTTAATGAAGGAATTTCTTCTGTTGGAACATCTTTAATCAACTGTAATACATTCTGATTATAAGCGTTGTAAGAAGTATTTGGATCTTCAATTAAATGCCAAACGATTTTTTCAAAAGTGATATTTGCTGCATCCCAGTAGTTAGGATTTTTTGTAAATACAATCTGTGAACCATCTGTATATTCAGTCATATAGTATGGACCATTTGTAACGTATGAAGATGGATTAATAGACCAGCTTTCGCCGTTTGCTTCGATTGTTGCCTTCTGAACTGGAACTAAAACTGCAAAGGCTGCAATTTTATCAAAGTAGATGCATGGATTTGTAAGGTGAACAACAAAAGTATTGTCGTCTGTTGCTTCAACACCAAGTTTTTCTGTGTCACCTTCAGAAGCTTCTTTATAACCTTTTACAATGTTTAAAAGGTCATAACCATAAGGTGCAGCAGTATTTGGATCTGCAACACGTCTCCAGGCATAAACAAAGTCATTGGCAGTTAATGCTGAACCGTCAGACCATTTTAAGCCGTCTCTTAAGTGGAATGTCCATGTAAGACCATCAGAAGACTGTTCCCATTTATCTGCACTTGCAGCAACAATGTTGTTATTACTGTCAAATTTTAACAAACCTTCAAAAGCATGAATAATCATGTTTGCACCGTCTACTGCAGAGTTTAATGCAGGGTCGATTGTCTCTGGAGAAGGTCCAACCTGAACATGTAATACAGAGCCTTTTGGTGCATTTTCTGCCTTTTTGCTGCAGGAAATTACGCTAAGGCTTGCCATTAAAAATAAAGAAACTAAACCTGTCAGTTTCAACTTCATAAAAACCTCCTTGCCCTTATTCGTGGCGGGATAAGGACAATATATTTTTAAATTAATTTAATTTATCAAGATGATGGCATGCCGCATAATGGCCTGAAGAAACTTCCTTAAATTGAGGATTTTCCCGGGCGCAAAGCTGGTCGGCGTAAGGGCATCGTGTCCTGAAAGGACAGCCGGAAGGTGGATTTAATGGTGATGGTACATCCCCTTCCAGAACAATTCTCTTATTTTGTCTAGCAGTTTTTGGATCTGCAATTGGAACTGCAGAAATAAGGGAACGGGTATATGGATGTACTGAATGGAAAATCAATTCATCAGATTCAGCCATTTCTACCATATGGCCAAGATACATTACACCAATTCTGCTGGAAATATGATTAACTACAGAAAGGTCATGGGCAATAAAAAGATATGTAAGGCCCATTTCTTTTTGTAAATCTTCGAACATATTTACTACCTGGGCCTGAATTGAAACATCAAGGGCAGAAACCGGTTCGTCACAGACAATAAACTGTGGATTTACGGCAAGGGCTCTTGCAATTCCAATTCTCTGTCTCTGTCCGCCGGAAAATTCGTGGGGGAAGCGGTTTGCATGTTCACTGTTAAGACCAACTTTTGCAAGTAAAGAAAGAATCTTTTCCCGTCTTTCTGCCTTTGAAGAATATAATTTATGAATATCAAGGGCTTCGCCAATAATATCACTTACAGTCATTCTTGGGTCAAGGGAAGCATATGGATCCTGAAAAACAATCTGCATTTTCTGTCTGTAAGGAAGCATATCAACTTTAATGTTATTCTGACTGTCAAAAATAACCTGGCCGTCATAAGTGATTTTTCCGGCACTTGGTTCTGTAAGGCGCAAAATAGAGCGGCCTGTTGTAGTTTTTCCACAGCCAGACTCACCTACCAGCCCGAAAGTTTCGCCTTTTTTAATAAAAAAACTTACATCATCAACAGCCTTGATAAAGCGGCCTTTTCCTGCCGGGAAGTATTGTTTTAAGCCTTCAACTTCAAGTAAATTTTCGCTCATTATTCGCCTCCTTTTACAAGAGCATCTGCACTTCCAAGCATTTGTGCCTTCTGTTCAAGCCAGCAGCGACCGTAATGTATGTTATCTCCAACCAGAGAGCCGCCAAGACTTTCGTAATCGTTTCTAACAGGAGCCTTTTCAAGACAGATTTTCATACAGTTTGAACATCTTGGAGCAAAACAGCAGCCTTTTGGACGATTTAACAAATCAACCGGCTGACCTTCAATTGGAACCAGTCTTGAATAATCTTTTTCGTGGAATTTTGGAATTGAACGCAAAAGTCCTCTTGTATATTCGTGCTGAGGATTATAAAAAATATCATCAGTTGTTCCGTACTCAATAATTTCGCCGGCATACATAACGGCAATATGATCACACATAGAAGCTACAACACCAAGATCATGAGTAATCATAATAATTCCCATTCCCAGCTTATTTTTTAATTCCTGCATAAGTTCAAGAATCTGGGCCTGGATAGTTACATCAAGGGCTGTAGTTGGTTCATCTGCAATCAAAAGTTTTGGTTCGCAGGCCAGGGCTATGGCAATCATTACACGCTGTCTCATTCCACCAGAAAGTTCATGAGGATACTGTTTTAAGCGTTTGTCTGGTTCGTTAATGCCTACAAGAGTAAGAAGTTCTTTTGCCCTTTCTCTGGCTTCCTTTCCCTTTTTATCTGTATGAAGTTTTATTGCTTCTTCAATCTGATTTCCTATTGTCCATACAGGATTTAAGGAAGTCATTGGATCCTGGAAAATAATGCTTACTTCTTTTCCCCTGATTTTGCGGAGTTCTTTTTCGCTCATCTGGTCAATTCTGTGTCCATTAAAGGTTATGCTTCCACCGGTAATCTTTCCGTTTTCTGCAGTAAGGCCCATAACTGAATATGCTGTTACAGATTTACCACTTCCAGATTCTCCTACAATTCCAAGAACCTCGCCTTCTTTCATCTGAATTGTTACATCGTTAAGAGCTTTTACCTCTCCTGCCGGTGTAAAAAATGAAAGTTTTTCATGCTGTATATCTACTAAATATTTATTATCCATTTTATTTTTCCTTATATTCCTTAGCTTTTCAGTTTAGGATCAAAAGCATCACGTAAACCGTCTCCAAGAAGGTTAAAACTTAAAATGATGATAAAAATTAAAAATGCAGGAGCAAAAAGTTTTTCCGGGAAAGTCTGAAAGCCGTTTAAGGCTGCAGAAGCAAGAGAACCTAAAGAAGGCATTGGAGCCTGTACACCAAGTCCTAAGAAAGAAAGGAAAGATTCTGTAAAAATTGATGAAGGAATCTGAAGGGTTGTTGTTACAATCAGGGTTCCGATACAATTGGTAATAAGATGTTTTCCAATAATGCGTTTTCCGTTTGCACCAAGGGCACGGGCTGCAGTTACGTATTCATTCTGTTTAAGAATAATAATTTGAGAACGGATAATTCTTGCCATTCCAACCCAGTACAAAAGGGCAAAAACGATGAACATTGAAACCATATTTGGTCCAAGTCGCTGAATCCAGCCAAAGCCCGGAACTTCTCCTAAAGAACGGAGGGGGAATTTTAAAGTCTGGGCAAGAAGAATGATGATTAAAACATCCGGAACTGTATAAATGATATCTACAATTCTCATCATAATTAAATCTACCATTCCGCCAAAATAACCGGCAATTGCTCCGTAAAGAGAACCAATAATTAAAATAAGAATTGAGGCAACAATACCTACCGTCATGGAAACGCGGCCGCCAACCATTACGCGGATTGCATAATCACGGCCATTCTGGTCAGTTCCAAGAAAATGCGGAAAAACTTTCTGACCATTAGCCTTCATCTGAAGTTCTGTAGCAGAATACTGCATAGGACCAAGTCTTTCGCTTCCCTTAATCTGCTGTTCATATTTGTAAGGATAAAAAGCAGGTACAATAAAACATAAGAAAATAATAAAGATAACAATACAAAGAGAGGTCATTGCAATCTTGTTCTTTCTGAATCTTCTGATTCCATCTTTCCAGAAACCAACTGATTCTCTCATTATTACAAGGGATTGTTTTTCATCTGCAGAAGCAGGAATAAAATCATCCACATTAATCTGTAAGCTTAAAGGATTTTTTTTCTTTTCGTCCATATTTTTCTCTTTTCTATTTAAGTTTAATACGTGGGTCTACAACCGCATAAAGAAGATCAACAATTACATTCATAATAATTACAAAAACAGCAAGGAAGATTGTTGTACCCATAATCATTGGATAATCGCGGCTGGTAATAGCACCAACAAATTCTGAACCAAGGCCAGGAATGTTGAAGATTTTTTCGATAATAAAACTTCCTGTCATAAGAGAAGCAATAAGAGGTCCTAAATAAGTAATTACAGGAAGAATGGCATTTCTTAAAGCGTGCTTAAAAATAGATTTAAAATTATTTACACCCTTTGCCCTGGCAGTTCTCATATAATCCTGTCCCATAACATCCAGCATTGAAGAACGCATAAGTCTTGCAATGTAGAAGGTAGGATAAAGGGCTAAAGCAACAACCGGCATAATATAACTTTTGGCATCGTTTAAGCCTAAAGATGGCAGCCAGTGAAGCTTTGTAGAGAATATGTACATTAAAAGAGTTGAAGAAAGAAAGCTAGGAATTGCAATTCCTGCTGTTGAAAGTACTACGATGATGTTATCAATTGCCTTACTTCTCTTATATGCAGCTATAGCTCCAAGGGGAACTCCAAACAAAATTGAAACTATAATTGCCCAGCCGCCAAGTCTTGCAGAAACAGGAAATTTTGTAAAAATGATTTCGCTTACACTTCTTCCTCTTTTTTTAACTGAAAGACCAAAGTCTCCGTGAAGAATTCCACCTATGTAAGTTAAATACTGCTGACCAAGCGGTTTATCAAGTCCATATTTTGCTTCCATTGCGGCCTGAGCCTGGGGAGTTACGGCTTTTTCAGAAAGAAAAGGTCCACCCGGAACCATATTCATAATGAAAAATGTTAAAGTCGCAACAAGATAAGCTGTTATCAAAGCGGTAACAAGCCTTTTGATGATGTATTTAATCATTTGATTTTGCCTCTAAAATAGCATAATAACGTGAATTTTTAGTATATTAATAGAGAAATATAAAGTCAATAAGACATGATATTTATCAAATTAAACAGGGATTTTCCCCTGCACAATAGTATTTTTAATTAGTAGATTTTATCTTCACAAAAGAAGCAAAAAGTTATATAGTAAAAAGATAATCGGGATAGATTCGGCAAAAAATTTATTCTGATTTTTTCATAGAATTAAATATATTTTTATTGGGAGCAAGTATGACATATTCTTATTTTCCAGGCTGTACGCTGAAAAACAAGGCAACTGACCTTGACCTTTATGCGCGCAAGTCTGCGGAAGCTTTAGGATTCACACTTGAAGAAATTCCTGAATGGCAGTGCTGTGGTGGTGAATATCCTATGGCTAAAGATGAAATCGCTTCAAAGCTTTCATCTGTCCGCGCCCTCGCAAATGCACGTGATTCTGGAAAAGAATTAGTTACTCTCTGTTCTGCATGTTACAATGTTTTAAAACAGGTAAATAACGATGTAGCAACAGATGAATTTGTAGCATTCAAGGTGAATAACTATCTCAAGCAGGATGACATTGAGTATCATGGAGAAACAAAAGTTCTTCATTACCTCGAAATTCTGCGCGATGTAGTTGGTTGGGATAACCTTAAAAAGGCTGTTAAAAAACCTTTTACCGGTAAAAAAATCGGTGCATATTATGGTTGTCTTCTTCTTCGTCCAGGCAAAGTTCTTGGTCTTGATGACCCTGAAAATCCAAAAATCCTTGAAGATTTTATCAAGGCAATTGGAGCTACACCTGTAATTTATGCTCAGCGTAATGAATGCTGCGGTGCATACACAATGTTCGAAGACCAATCAATTCCAAAAAACAGAACAAAGAAAATCCTTTCAAATGCAGAAGATATGGGAGCAGACTTCCTTGTAACTTCATGTCCTCTCTGCCGATATAATCTTATTAAAAATAAGGGTGACTCAAAACTTGATGTAATCTACTTTACAGAATTACTTGCAGAAGCCCTCGGCTTAAAGGAGGAAGCATAATGGAAAATACAGAACTTGCTAAAGAAATTATCCTTCTTAAAAGCGGTGTAAATCCTAAAAAGTGTATGGTCTGTGGAAAATGTTCAGCTACCTGCCCTAACTATGATGCAATGGAATATCATCCACATCAGTTTGTTCAGATGGTTGAAAACGGAGACCTTGAACCACTTTTAAATTCTAAATCAATCTATGCATGTCTTTCTTGCTTTGCCTGCCTTGAACGTTGTCCACGCCAGGTAGAACCTGCAAAGTTAATAGACGGCGTACGTCAGTATGTTGAAGGCCAGCGGGGTCCTCATCACCTTGATCCAGTTCAGGTTCCTGAACATCTTGATGATGATATGCCACAGCAGGCTATTGTTAGTGCATTCCGCAAATATAAGAAATAAGGTTTTAATATGGAAAGAATTGGTGTATTTGTATGTCACTGTGGTACTAACATTGCCGGAACAGTTGACGTAGCTAAAGTTGCAGAAGAACTTGGAAAAGTAGACGGAGTTGTTTATTCAACACACTACACTTACATGTGTTCTTCTGCCGGTCAGAAAATGATTGAAGACCATATCAAAGACGACAAACTTACTGGTGTTGTTCTTTGTTCTTGTTCTCCACGTATGCACGAAAAAACCTTCCGTGCCTGTGCAGAACGTGCCGGTCTTAACCCATTTAAAGTAGAAGTAGCAAATATCCGTGAACAGACTTCATGGGTAATGAAAGATATGGAGCAGGCTACAGAAAAAGCCATTGCTCTTGGTAAAGCAGCAGTTGCAAAAACAATCCTTGATACTCCACTCACCCCAGGTGAAACAACAGTTACAAAACGTGCACTTGTAATTGGTGGTGGTATTGCAGGTATTACAGCTGCCCTTGATATTGCCGATGCCGGCTTCCCTGTAGACATTGTAGAAAAAGACTACACTGTCGGTGGAAAAATGGCTAAGCTTGATAAGACATTCCCAACACTGGACTGTGCTTCTTGTATCGTAACTCCAAAAATGACAGAAGTAAGCCAGAATCCTAACATTCGCATTCTTTCAGCTTCTGAAGTATGCGGAGTTAGAGGATACATTGGAAACTTTGAAATCGATATTAAACGACATCCACGTTATGTTGATGAAACTAAATGTACAGGATGTGGTGCATGTATCGAAAAATGTCCTAACAAGAAAGTTCCAAATGCTTTCAACCTTAACTTAAACAACCGCAAGGCAATTGATATTCCTTTTGCCCAGGCTGTTCCAAAGGTTGCAAACATTGATGCTAATTACTGTCTCCACATGAAGGGTCTTGCAAACGGTAAAGACAATGTATGTGGTTTCTGTGAAAAAGCCTGTGGTGTTGGAGCCATCAACTTTAATCAGAAAGAAGAAATTCTTACAGAAAAATATGGTGCAATCATTGTAGCAACAGGTTACAATCCTATTTCTCTTGAAAAATTCGATGAATATGCTTACAGCCAGAGTCCTGACGTTGTATCTTCTCTTGAATTTGAAAGACTTTGTAACGCTTCAGGACCTACAAATGGTCACCTTCTCCGCCCTTCAGACGGAAAAGAACCAAAAACAATCGTATTCGTACAGTGTGTAGGAAGCCGTTGCAGTGCCGACAGCACAAAAGGTCACGAGTACTGCTCAAAGATCTGCTGTATGTATACTGCAAAACACGCAATCCTTACCCGCGATCATTATCCTGATACAAACTGTTATGTATTCTATATTGATGTTCGTACTCCAGGTAAACTCTTTGATGAGTTCTACCGCCGTGCAGTTGAACAGTATGGCGTACACTACATTAAAGGTCAGGTAGGAAAAGTTACTCCACAGAGTGACGGAAGTCTTGATGTTCAGGGAAGCGACTTAATTTTGAATAAGCAGGTTCATATTAAGGCTGATATGGTTGTTCTTGCAGCCTCTATCGAAGCAGACAAATCTGCCCGCCCACTTGCAACTATGCTTACAACTTCTATGGACAACAATGACTTCTTCCTTGAAGCTCATGCTAAACTTCGTCCTGTTGAATCTCCTACTGCCGGTATCTTCCTTGCAGGCTGCTGCCAGGGACCAAAAGATATTCCAGAAACTGTTGCTCAGTCATCAGGTGCTGCTGCAAAGGCTATCTGCTTACTCGTAAAAGATAAGCTTAAGAATGACCCTTGTACTGCTCAGCCGGATGAAAATGCTTGTAACGGTTGTGGTCAGTGTATTAACGTTTGTCCTTACGGAGCAATTTCTTATATTGATAAGGATTTCCGTGGTCCAAACAGAACTACAATTACACGTCACGTATCACAGGTTAATTCTGCTATGTGTCATGGTTGTGGTGCATGTACTGTTGCCTGTCCATCTGGTGCTATGGATCTTAAGGGCTTCAGCAATAAACAAATCTTGGCGGAGGTTGATTCAGTATTGTAATGAAACAAGATATACAGGATAAAAAGGATATAAATATAATCCTGATTATCCTCCCCATCCTGTTTCACAAATCTGAAAAATATGATTATGAGTGAAAATAAAATCGATGTTTCCGCAGGAAACTCGGTAGCTGCCTCTGGCAGCGCATGGACCCCAAAGATTGTAGCATTCTGCTGTAACTGGTGTTCTTATGCAGGTGCCGACCTGGCTGGTAACAACCGTCTCGAGTATCCTGGAAATGTAAAGATTATTCGTATTCCATGTTCATGCCGCTTGAATCCGCTCTTTATTTTGCGTGCATTCCAGCGCGGAGCTGATGGAGTTATTTTGTGTGGATGTCACCCTGGTGACTGTCACTATTCAACTGGTAACTACTTCGCACGCCGTCGTATGACCCTTCTCTTCTCTATGCTTGACTTTTTGGGAATTGAAAAAGGCCGTACCCGCGTAGAATGGTGTTCAGCTGCAGAAGGTGTTCGCTTTGCAGGAATTATGAATGATTTCGTAAAGCAGATTACTGAGCTTGGCGAATGTAAAAAGCTGGAGGATGTAAGATGCAAGACAAATTAATCAAACGTGCAAAAGAACTTCTTGCTGAAGGAAAAGTTCAGAAAGTAGTTGGCTGGAAAAAAGGTCTTTTTGAAGATGATATAAGCCCTGCAGTTTTCTCTTCTGCAGAAGAATTAGATAAAGATTTTGTTTTTAACAAATACTGTAAGGCAAATCTTTCTAAATATCTTGTAAAAATTACAAGACAGATTGAAACTGCCAAGAGTACAACAAGAATGAACAACACAATGGCAAAACAGAGAGATCCAAATGCCGTTGATGCTCCAATTCCTCAGGAAGTTGTTCTTGTATTCTTAAAACCAAGTGATACTTATTCTTTTACACAGCTTCTTAAAGAAAACCGCATTGCCCGCGGTGATGTTTATGCTATCGGCGTTCCTTGTCAGGATACTCTTGATGGCGGCGAAGTTTGTGATAACTGTAAAAACAAGAAACCTGTTTCTTGCGATGAATTAATTGGAATTGATGCAGAAGTTGAAGCTCTTGAATCTAAACGCATGGAAGAAGTTGAAAAACTTGAAAAAATGACTGCAGATGAAAGAGATGCTTTCTGGAAAAATGAATTCAGCAGATGTCTTCGCTGTAATGCCTGCCGTGACATTTGTCCTGCATGTACCTGCGAAAAATGTGTATTCGACAACAACAAACTTTACACATCTCAGAAAGTTGCAGAAACAAACTTTGAAGAAAGTCTTTTCCATATCATTCGTGCATGGCACGTTGCAGGCCGCTGTACAGACTGTGGTGAATGTTCTCGTGTTTGTCCTCAGCACATTCCACTTTATCTTCTCAACCGCAAGTTCATTAAAGATATCAATGAAATTTACGGTGAGTATCAGGCTGGAAGCGACATGGAAAGCAAACCTGCTATGCTTACATTCAATGCAGAAGGCGATCCTGAAACAACTATTGTTTACGACCGCTCACACGACAAGGAGGCTGAATAATGTTTTATATTAATGCTGATAAAATAGATTCTTTGTTTGAACTTATCGGCTCAAAGCAGCCTCTTTATCTGCCGGTTGACAACACTTCCGGTAAAGCAGATTTCAAACAGTGGGAAAAAGGAACAAAACTTTCTTCTGCCTTAAAGACAGTAAGATCTGCAAAAGATTTCTTCTTTCCAAAAACAGAACACATGGTTTCTTACAAAGTAAGCGGAAAAGAAATTACAGTTGAAGACCCAAGAAAAGAAGTTGAAGACTTTGTAATTTTTGGTGTACGTGCCTGTGATGCAAAAGGTTTTGAAGTAATTGACAATGTTTATATGAACATGAACCCAAAAGATTCTTATTACACAAACCGCCGCGAACATGGAACTGTAATTACTCTTGCATGTAATGAACCTGCAAAAGAATGTTTCTGTTCTACATACTCAATTGATGCAAGCCTTTCAAAAGCTGCAGGAGATGTTTCTGCCTGGTTAGCAGACGGAAAATATTTCTTTGCTGCAAATACAGAAAAAGGAAAAGCTTTTATTGAAAATGCAAAATCACTTCTTTCTGATTCTGATGAAAAAGCAGTTGATGCATTAAAGAAAGAAATTTCTGAAAAAATCGAAAAGCTTCCATTTGCACATCTTGATCTTTCTAAATTCCAGGGTAAAGATATGCTCAAAATCTTTAATTCAAAGATTTGGGAAAAAGTTGCAGAACCTTGCTTAGGCTGTGGTACCTGTACTTACGTATGTCCAACCTGTATGTGTTTTGATGTTAGAGACTTCTCTACTGGTACAGATAAGGGAATCCGTCAGATTCGCTGCTGGGACTCTTGTATGTACAACGACTTTACACAGATGGCTGCAGAAAACCCTCGCCATACACAGAAAGAAAGAAGCCGTCAGCGTTTTATGCATAAACTTATGTATTATCCAATGGCTCATGAAGGTCTCTTCTCTTGTGTTGGATGTGGACGCTGTCTTGAAAGCTGCCCTGTAAACATGAATATCGTTAAGGTTATTAAAGCCGTAAACGAGACAGATGACATTTAGGATAAGGAGTTGAGCATGGAAACAAAAGAATCATTCATTCCTTATGTAGGAAAAATTATTGATATTAAACAGGAAACTCCTGATGTAAAAACTTTCAGCGTAGTTGGACTTGATGGAAAAAAACTCTTTAACCACATTCCTGGACAGTGTGCAATGCTTATTGTTCCTGGTGTTGGTGAATCAATGATTTCCATCACTTCTTCCCCTACTCTGGAATCTCACATGGAATTCTCAATTAAAAAATGCGGTTGTGTAACTGAATGGCTGCACAACGCAGAAGTTGGCCAGCAGATTTGTCTGCGCGGTCCAGTTGGAAACGGATTCCCTGTAGAAGGTGCCCTTAAAGGTAAAGACATTCTTGTTATTGCCGGTGGTATTGGTATTGCTCCAGTTCATTCGGTAGTAAACTATATGATGGACCATCGTGAAAACTATGGAAAAATTCAGGTAATCTATGGTGCACGTTCAAAGGCAGACTTAGTTCGCCTTGATGAAATGCAGAATGTATGGATGAAACAGCCAAACTGCTCTATCGATATCACAATCGACCGTGCAGAAGAAGGCTGGGATGGACACGTTGGTTTCGTTCCACCATTCATCACAGAACTTAAACCAGATGCCGGAATGACAGTAATCATGTGTGGACCTCCAATTCTTATTCACATGTCTTTGAAAATCTTAAAAGATCTTGGCTTTAAAGATGAACAGATTTTCACAACTATGGAAATGAGAATGAAGTGCGGTATTGGTAAATGCGGCCGCTGTAATATTGGTGATAAATTCGTTTGTAAAGACGGTCCAGTATTCAGTTTTGACCAGTTAGGTGAACTTCCACCTGAATACTAATATTTAAAGTTTCTTTAAAAGTAAAAATCCACGCTTTTGGCGTGGATTTTTTTTGCATTATTAATTAGTCATGCAGGATAATTAGTCCTGTAAAGCTTCATATCCTTCTTCGCCGGTACGAACCTTTACAACATTGCTTACGTCATATACGAAGATTTTTCCATCTCCGATATTTCCGGTATAAAGAACTTCCTTAGCAGCAGTTATAACAAGATCTACAGGAACTTCACTTACAACAATATCAACCTTGATTTTTGGAAGTAAAGTCATATCCATTTCTACACCGCGGTACTTCTGAACATTTCCGTGCTGCTGACCGCAACCAAGTACGTTTGTAACAGTCATACCTGTTACATTAATGTCGTTCATGGCTGCCTTAAGTTCATCAAACTTACTCTGACGGGTAATGATTGTAACCATATGGAACTTAGCATCAGGGCGGGCTGTAGCCTTTGCAACTGGTATAGCCTTTTCTACAGGTACGCTTTCGCCTGCTGCTGCCGAACTTTCTCCGCCAAGAACCTGTGGAGCCATAATAAAGCCTGCATAACTTGAATCAATTCCATGTTCAAGCTTATCAAGACCGATAATTTCTTCTTCGCGGCTTGCACGAAGTCCGTGGAACTTCTTTATAAGGCTGAAGGTGATAATCATACAAACTGTAGTCCAGGCAACGATTGTAAACTCACCAAGACACTGAACTCCAAGATGACTGAATCCACCGCCGTAGAAAACTCCGCTTTCAACATTGAATAAACCGTCACTTAAAGTTCCCCAGATACCGTTTGCAAGGTGAACGGCAACAGCACCAACAGGGTCATCAATATGCAGCTTAAGATCAAGAAGTTCAACAACCAGAACAACGATAATTCCAGCTACAATACCAATAATAGTTGCACCTAAAGCATCAACTGTTGCACAGGTAGGTGTAATTGCAACAAGACCTGCAAGAGAAGCGTTAAGAGTCATAGAAACATCAGGCTTCTTGTTTTTAATCCAGGTAAAGATCATTGTTGTAACTGCAGCTACGGCAGGAGCTATTGTAGTTGTAGTGAAAACTGCTGCAAGTCCGCCTACTCCAAGAAGCTGTGTACATGCGGCACCGTTGAAACCATACCATCCGAACCAGAGGATAAAGGTTCCAAGTGCACCAAGAGTCAGAGAATGACCTGGAATGGCGTGCACTTTTGTTACCTTTCCGTTTGCGTCGCGATCATACTTTCCAATACGTGGACCAAGGAAGATAGCACCAATTAAAGCGGCTGTTCCACCAACCGAATGAATTGCGGCACCACCGGCAAAGTCTACGAAACCAAGACCAACCAGCCAGCCCTGAGAGTTCCATACCCAGCCTGCTTCTATAGGATAAACAACTGCAGAAATTACAGCTGAATAAATACAGTAAGCAGAGAACTTTGTACGTTCTGCCATAGAACCGGAAACGATTGTTGCGGCAGTAGCGCAGAAAACAAGGTTGAATACAAAACTTGACCAGTCATTTTCTGCAAAGTTTGTAAAAAGCTGCATATCAGGTTTACCGATAAGACCAAAGAAATAGTTTTCGCTCATCATTAAGCCAAAACCAAGAAGCATAAACATAGGAGTACCAATACAAAAATCCATAAGATTTTTCATGATAATATTTCCAGCGTTTTTTGCTCTCGTAAAACCTGTTTCAACCATTGCAAAACCGCATTGCATAAAGAATACAAGGGCTGCACCAATAAGGAACCAGACGCTCCAAACTTCACTCATATATACCTCCTGAGTAAGGCCGCCCGGTAGGCGGCCGCTGATTGTTAAAAAAAAAATGGCAATGAAATCAGAATTTGCATTGTGCACTAACACAAAAATTGACTTCATTGCCAAATTAAATATAATTAATTATTTTTTTAAACTTTTTTTATTTTATTACTTTACGCTAAAAAGCATCTTGCCGTAGCCTGGAACCGGCCACTTACTTTCAGGTACAAGACCTTCCATTTCATCAACGTTTGCACGAAGCTCATTCATGGCAGGAATTACCTTATCTTTATAGTACATGGCAAGCTCAGATGCTTCTTCTACATTCTTTGAATCACAAACAGTTTTTTCAAGCTCACAAAGCTTTTTGTAAATTGAGCCTGTAAGAACGCTTACTATTTTAAGCTGTTCTCCTTCAAAGCCCTGGTCTGTGATGCCGCATGAAGCTTTTGCATTGATAGTATCTGCAAGTTCTTTTGAATATGCGCTTGAAACTGGCAGGTAAAGCTTACGGGTCATATCAATCATTGTAAGAGCTTCTATGTTGATAATCTTTGCATAATTTTCATTCTGAATTTCGAATCGGCTTGAAACTTCAGAATCGCTGAATACTCCGTGTTTTTTAAAGAGGGCTCTGTTAGCAGCAGATGGGAAATACTTTAAGGCTTCCGGTGTAGTCTTAAGGTTCAAAAGTCCGCGTTTTTCTGCTTCTTTTACCCATGATTCATCATAACCGTTTCCGTTGAAAATAATTCGTTTGTGTTCGCGAATTGTTTTCAAAATTAATTCATGAAGATCCTTCTGGAAATCTTTGCTCTTTTCCAGCTGGTCAGCAAAGTCACACAAAGCATCTGCAACAACTGTATTGAGCATAATGTTTGCACAGGCAATAGAATCACTTGAACCAAGAGAACGGAACTCAAACTTATTTCCTGTAAAGGCGAAAGGTGATGTTCTGTTTCGGTCTGTTGTATCCTTGTTGAAGTCAGGAAGAACTGTAACACCAATCTGCATTTTTTCTTTTGCATGGTTACCGTATGGCTTTCCTTCTTCAAGACAGTCAAGAATTGCACTTAATTCATCTCCAAGGAACATAGAAATAATTGCTGGAGGTGCCTCGTTGGCTCCAAGTCTGTGGTCATTTCCTGCAGTTCCAACAGATATACGGAGTAAATCCTGATGCTCATCTACGGCTTTAATTACTGCACAAAGGAAAATAAGGAACTGTGCATTCTGATCTGGAGTAGCACCCGGGTCAAGAAGATTTTTTCCTGTATTAGTGCTTATAGACCAGTTGTTATGCTTTCCGCTTCCGTTTACACCGGCAAATGGTTTTTCATGTAAAAGACAAACCATTCCGTGTTTTGAAGCGATTTTCTTCATTAATTCCATTGTGAGCTGGTTATGATCACAGGCAATATTTGTTGTAGAAAAGATTGGAGCTAATTCGTGCTGGGCAGGAGCAACTTCGTTGTGTTCTGTTTTTGCAAGAATTCCAAGCTTCCATAATTCTTTGTTTAAATCTTTCATAAAGGCCTGAACGCGAGGTTTAATCATTCCAAAGTAATGATCTTCCAGTTCCTGACCTTTTGGAGCTTTTGCACCAAAAAGAGTTCTTCCGGTGTAAATCAAATCTTCGCGCTGATCATAAACAGATTTATCAATAAGGAAATATTCCTGTTCAGGTCCTACAGTTGTCTTTACGCTTGTAACATTTTCGTTTCCTTCAAAAAGTTTAAGCACACGTACGGCCTGTTTTGAAATTGCCTGCATGGAACGAAGCAAAGGTGTTTTTTTATCAAGTGCTTCTCCTGTATAAGAACAGAAAGCAGTTGGAATACATAAAGTTCCGTCTTTAATAAAGGCATAGCTTGTTGGATCCCAGGCTGTATAACCACGGGCTTCGAAAGTTGCACGGATTCCTCCGCTTGGGAAAGAAGATGCGTCTGGTTCTCCCTGAACAAGTTCCTTACCGCTGAATTCCATTATTACTTTTCCGCCATCTATAGGCTGAATAAATGAGTCATGCTTTTCGGCAGTAATACCGGTAAGTGGCTGGAACCAGTGGGTAAAATGAGTTGCACCCTTTTCAACAGCCCAGTCCTTCATGGCATTTGCAACTACGGTTGCTACTGCAGGATCAAGCTTTTCTCCACCTTCTACAGTTTTCATTAACTGTTTAAAAGTTTCTTTTGGAAGTCTTGCTTTCATGACTGTTTCATTAAAAACATTTTCGCCAAAAATAGATGTTACTTCGTCCATATGAAATCTCCTTTTTATGTTAAAAATAAAAAGGCGCTGCAGACTTCTTTCAGATAATATTCTCTGAAGAAACTATAGCGCCTTTGCAAAAAAAAAGGCCGCAGAAATATCATATCTGCGACCCCATTGTCTTTTCTTGATTCTCTTTATATCTTCATAAAAAAAAATTGTCAATAAGTTTTGCAAAAAAAAATTTAAAAAATTTTGTGATATTTTTTATTTCTATTGACATTTTTAAAAAATATTTATAATTTTTAGTAAATTTACAAAACTCAAAGACGGCAATGACGCTGCATGTACAGTATTTTTCTGTGCGTGCAGCTTTTTTTTTGCCTTGGAGACTAAAAATGCAGAAATATAAGACACTTTATCAGCCAGAATTTGAACACGACAACTGTGGTATTGGTGCAGTTGTAAATATTGACGGCAGTAAATCGCACAAAATAGTAGATAATGCACTTAGTATAGTTGAAAAACTGGAACACAGGGCCGGAAAAGATGCAAGTGGAGAAACTGGTGATGGAGTTGGTATTCTGCTTCAGATAAGTCACGATTTTTTTACAAAAAATGCTGCAGATCTGCTTGGCCAGGCCGGAGAAAGAGAATACGGAATCGGACAATTTTTCTTTCCTTCTGATATAGAAAAATGCGAAAGCGAAAAAAAACGTTTTGAAAAATTATGTAAAAGTGAAAAACTGAACTTTTCTGGATGGAGAAAAGTTCCAGTAAATGAAAAAGTTCTTGGTAAAAAAGCCAGGGACTGCATGCCTCAAATATGGCAGGCTTTTATTAAAAAAGATTCAAACTGTAAAAAAGGGCTTGAATTTGACCGTAAACTTTATCTTTTAAGAAGAGAATTCGAAAAAGAAAACTCATTAACCTATGTATGTTCTTTAAGCAGCAGAACAATAGTTTATAAAGGAATGTTCCTTGTTCATGAACTTAGAACTTTCTATAGTGATTTACAGGACAGTGAATATAAATCATCTCTTGCAATCGTTCATTCACGCTTTTCTACAAATACACAGCCAAGCTGGCAGAGAGCCCACCCTAACCGCTTTATAGCCCACAACGGAGAAATTAATACAATCAGGGGTAATGTAGACCGAATGCTTGCCCGTGAAGAAACATTAAAGTCAAAAGTTTTTTCAAAGAGCGAAATAGAAAAAATCCTTCCTGCAGTTGATGTAAGCGGAAGTGACTCTGCCATGCTTGATAACACTCTGGAATTCCTTGTAATGAACGGACTTCCTCTTCCACTTGCTGTTATGACCTGTATTCCGGAACCTTGGAAACATGATGAAAATATGACTTCTTCAAAAAAGGATTTTTATCATTACTGGGCAACCATGATGGAAAGCTGGGACGGTCCTGCAGCTATTTTGTTCAGTGACGGGGATCTTCTTGGAGCAACCTTAGACCGCAACGGCTTAAGACCAAGCCGTTACTACGTTACTAAAGATGGAATGCTTATTCTTTCAAGTGAAGTTGGAGTACTTGATATACCGGAAGAAAATATAGAAATAAAATCCCGTTTGCAGCCTGGAAAAATTCTTCTTGTAGATACATTAAAGAAAAAAATCATTAGTGATGAAGAATGTAAAAAAGAATATTCAGAACTTTATCCTTATGGAGAGTGGCTGGATATGAATCTTATTCATCTTTCAGAATTAAAAATCCCTAATAAAAAAATTCCTGTAAGCAGTCAGGAAGAAAGAAATATTCTTTATAGGGCTTTTGGCTGGAATTATGAAGATGTAAACGAGATGATTCTTCCTCTTGCAAGAAACGGAGTTGAACCTACAGCAAGTATGGGAGTTGATACCCCGCTTGCCTTTATGAGCGAAAAACACCCTTCGCTCTTCAGTTATTTTAAGCAGCTTTTTGCCCAGGTAACAAATCCTCCAATTGACAGTCTAAGAGAAAAAATAGTTACAGATACAACCGTTTATGTAGGAAAAGACGGAAATATTCTTGATGCCCAGCCTTCCAACTGTCGTGTACTTGAAATAAATAATCCTATTCTTACCGGGACAGATTTAATAAAAATAGCAGCCCTTAATCAGCCCGGCTTAAAAGCAAAAAGGCTTTCAATTCTCTTTGATATAAAAGACTGCAAAAAAGATGGAAAATATCTTGAAGCCGCACTTGAAAATCTTTTTAAGCAGATTGAAAGTTCATATTCAGAAGGTTATAACATCATCATTTTAAGTGACCGTGGCCTTGATGAAAATCGTGCCGCAATTCCTGCAATTCTTGCTGTAAGTGCGGTGGAACAATATCTTATCAGAACTAAAAAACGTACCTCTATTTCTGTTATTCTTGAAAGTGCCGAAGTAAGGGATGTTCATCAGGCAGCAATGTGTCTTGGCTATGGAGCAAGAGCCGTAAATCCTTATTTAGCCCACGAAGCAATTGCAGAACTTATTGACCAGAAAATCCTTGATAAGGATTATCATACAGCCATTGATGACTACAATAAGGGAATTATAAATGGAATTGTAAAGATTGCTGCAAAAATGGGAATCTCTACAATTCAGTCTTATCAGTCTGCCCAGATTTTTGAAGCTCTTGGAATTGCAGAAGATGTAATTGAAAAATACTTTACAAATACTGTCAGTAGAGTTGGTGGAATTGGCTTAAAAGAAATTGAAGAAGATATTCTTTATCATCATGCCCAGGGCTTTGATCCTGATGGTCTTACAGTAAACACTCATCTTGATTCAGTCGGCAAGCATAAATTCCGTCGTGGACCTCAGGCTGAAAGTCACCTTTACAATCCTGAAACTATTATTGCCCTGCAGCAGGCAACCCGTAATGGAGACTACCAGCGCTTTAAGGAATACACTGCCCTTGTTGATTCAAATGAAGAGCCTCACACCCTTCGTGCCATGCTGGATTTTAATTTTGCTTCAGACGGCGGCATTCCTCTGGACCAGGTTGAAAGCGTTGAGGAAATTGTTAAGAGATTTAAAACCGGAGCTATGTCTTATGGTTCAATCAGCGAAGAAGCTCATAAATGTATGGCAGCCGCAATGAATCACTTACACGGAAAATCAAACTCAGGAGAAGGCGGTGAAAAGCCTGAAAGACTTGGAACTGAATATAACTCTGCAATTAAACAGGTTGCTTCCGGACGTTTTGGTGTTACAGAAGAATACCTGTTAAGCGCCAGGGAAATACAGATTAAGATGGCCCAGGGAGCTAAACCCGGGGAAGGTGGTCATTTACCAGGAAAGAAAGTTTATCCTTGGATTGCAAAAACACGTTATGCAACTCCAGGCGTAGCCTTAATTTCGCCACCACCACACCATGATATTTATTCAATTGAAGATCTTGCCCAGCTCATTTATGACTTAAAAAATGCCAACCGCCAGGCCCGCATTTCTGTAAAACTTGTAAGCGAGGCTGGAGTTGGAACAATTGCCGCAGGTGTCGCAAAAGCAGGTGCCCAGGTAATTTTAATTTCAGGACATGACGGCGGAACCGGAGCTGCCCCAATTTCTTCAATTCATCATGCAGGTCTTCCATGGGAACTTGGACTTGCAGAAAGCCACCAGACTTTAATTCAAAACGGACTTCGTGGCCGGGTTGTAATTGAAACAGACGGTAAGCTTATGAGTGGCCGTGATGTTGTAATTGCTGCTTTACTTGGTGCCGAAGAGTTTGGTTTTGCTACAGCACCTTTAATTGCTATGGGCTGTTCTATGATGAGAGTCTGCCAGTTGGATACCTGTCCATTTGGTGTTGCAACCCAGAACGAAAAACTGCGCTCAAGATTCCCTGGAAAACCTGAATATGTCGAAAACTTTATGAAGTTTATTGCTCAGGAAATGAGGGAAATAATGGCAAAGCTTGGAATCAGAAGCGTAGAAGAGCTTTGCGGAAGAAGTGATTTACTTAAAACTAAAGAAAAACAGGGCTTTAAGAGAGCAGGCCTTGCAGATATGAGCAGGATTCTCTTTACAAACTCGCAGAGACAGGACTGGAAAAAAGAACGTTCTTTATTCGACTTTAAGCTTGAAAATACAGTCGATGTAAAAAGTCTGCTTCCTTTATTAAAAGATAAAAAGTTCCCTCTTATAAAAATCCAGTCAACCGATCGAAGCTGCGGAACAATTTTGGGAAGCCAGATTCAAAAAGAATATGGAAACTCTTTAACTGAAGATGCTTTCTGTATTGATTTTGAAGGCGGAGCAGGACAAAGTTTTGGTGCCTTTATTCCAAAGGGACTTACCCTGCGCCTTACAGGAGAAGCAAATGATGCTTTTGGAAAAGGCTTAAGCGGTGGAAAATTAGTTATTAAGAAAAATAAAAATTTCCAGGGAAAGGCAGAAGCCAACATAATTGCCGGAAACGTTGCCCTTTTTGGTGCAACCAGCGGAAAAGCCTTTATCAACGGAGTTTGCGGCGAACGATTCTGCGTAAGAAATTCCGGGGCGACTGTCGTTACGGAAGGTTGTGGAGATCATGGCCTTGAATATATGACAGGCGGAACAGCCGTTATTCTTGGAAATACAGGAAAAAATCTTTGTGCAGGTATGAGCGGCGGAATTGCCTATGTTTATGACAAAAATCATGACCTTTACAAAAGATTAAATCATGAACTTGTTACCATGTATGAACTCAATGATAAAACTACAAGCCTTTTAAACTGGAAATCTTCAGATAAAGACCTTTCTCCTGACGAAGAGAATCTCCACTCCTTAATTGAAGAACACTATAAGGAAAGCGGCAGTGAAAGGGCAAAAGAAATCCTTTCTGACTGGGATAATTATAAAAAATCATTTAAGAAAATCATTCCAAATGATTATTTAAAGATTGTCAGAGAAATTGATAAGGAAGAAAAAGCAGGTCTAAAAGGCGACGAAGCAATTCTTGAAGCTTTTAGAAAATGTACAGCTTAGGAAAGGAGGATTAATATGGCAAAAGCAAGTGGATTCATGGATTACGATAGAGTTGAAAACGGAAATATTGATGCTCTTGAAAGAATTACAAATTTTAAGGAATTTCATCCTAAACTGAATGAAAAAGAAAGAAAAGAACAGGCTGCAAGATGTATGAATTGCGGAGTGCCTATGTGTCAGTCTGCAATTAAATTAAACGGAATGATTACAGGCTGTCCGCTTCACAATTATATTCCTGAATGGAATGATGCACTTTATAACGGGCAATATGATATGGCTGCCTGGAGACTTTTAAAAACTTCAAGTTTTCCAGAATTCACAGGAAGAGTCTGCCCTGCCCTTTGCGAAAAAGCCTGTAATTGTGGAAATCCGGTTATTGCAAAAGACAAAGATAATTCCCTTTCATCTTCGGTAACAATTCATGACAATGAACTTTTCATTATAGAAAAAGCCTTTGAAACCGGTTATATGAAGGCAGAAATTCCTGCTCACAGAAGCGGAAAAAAAGTTGCGGTAATTGGTTCGGGACCAAGTGGTCTTGCGGTAGCAGACTGGCTCAACCGCAGAGGACACAATGTTACAGTTTTTGAAAGAGAAGACAGACCTGGCGGATTATTAATGTATGGTATTCCAAATATGAAGCTCGAAAAATCTGTAATTCAAAGACGAATTAATCTTATGAAGGAAGAAGGTGTTGAATTCATTTTTAATGCTGATGTTGGTGCTTCAATATCTGCAAGTCACATATTAAATGATTATGATGCACTTGCCTTATGCTGCGGTGCAAAAAAAGCCAGAAGACTTGGAGTTAAGGGCGAAGATTCAAAGGGCGTTTACCTTGCTGTAGATTTTCTTAAGGCAGTAACTAAATGTGTAATTGCAACAGAAGAAGCCCTTTCAAAAATTGGAATTAAAAGTACAAACTCTCAGATTGCTCAAATGCTGCAGGAAAGAGAGGGAATTAATATTGAAGGTAAACATGTTGTAATTGTAGGCGGAGGAGACACAGGAAATGACTGCTGTGGTTCTTCAATCCGCCTGGGAGCCGCCTCTGTTACCCAATTAGAAATGATGAGCTGTCCTCCCCTTGTAAGGGCAGAAAATAACCCATGGCCGGAGTGGCCAAAAGTTCTCAAGGTGGATTATGGTGCCGAAGAATCAATTGCAAAATTCGGTCATGATCCACGAGTTTACCAGACAACTGTCAAAGAAATTATCAGCGAAGAAAACCAGATAAAGGCAATAGTGACAGTAAAAGTTGAGTTTAAGACAATAGATGGAAAAAGGCAGCTGGTCGAAATTGAAGGAAGCGAAAAAACTTTACCTTGCGATCTTCTGCTCATTGCGGCAGGTTTTACAGGCTGCGAAGAATATACTGCAAAAGCCTTTGGTCTTGAATTAGGTCCAAGAGGAACTGTCCCTGCTGAATCCTATGCAACTAATATAAATAAAATCTTTACTGCCGGAGATATGCACAGAGGACAGTCTTTAGTTGTATGGGCTATTGCAGAAGGAAGAGAATGTGCCCGACAGATTGATGAATTTTTAATGAAAAAATCAGATAAGGCCGGAGAAAAATAAATGAAGAATGATAAACTTCATGATGAATGCGGCGTATGTGGAATTTTTGGAGTAGAAAATGCTGCAAATCTTTCATATTTCGCCCTTACCTCTTTACAGCACAGGGGTCAGGAAAGTGCAGGAATTGCAGTTTACGATGATAAGGTAAGTCTTCATAAAGGAATAGGCCTTGTAAGCGAAGTCTTTAATGCAGAAAACTTAAAAAATCTTAAGGGAAATATTGCAGTTGGTCATGTAAGATATGCAACTGCAGGGGCGCGAAGTCTTGAAAATGCCCAGCCCTTTTTAAATACTTTCAAAAACGGCTTTATAGCTCTGGCCCATAACGGACAGCTGGTAAATCATGCAGAACTAAGGGAAAAACTTGAAGATTCCGGCTCAACCTTTTCAAGTTCTTCAGACAGCGAAGTAATTTTAAAGCTTATTGTAAGAAAATTTATTGAAAATGGTGGAAAACCGGGCAGCGGAAAAAGCGGAAATAGTAAAGAAATTTATGATAAGGATAAACTTTTTATAAATGCCCTTATTCAGGCGGTAAAGGAAATAAAAGGTTCATTTGCCCTCTGCGTTATGACAGAAGATATGCTTATTGGAATAAGAGATCCGAATGGAATCCGTCCTTTATGTCTGGGAAAAGTTGAGCAAGGTTATATTCTTGCTTCTGAATCCTGTGCAATAGATTCTGTAAACGGTCAATTTATAAGAGATATTAAACCCGGAGAACTTATTGTAATTTCAAAAAAAGAAGATAAAACTCAAATATACAGCCAGATTTACTCTAAAAGTCCTAAGAAAACCTGTATTTTTGAATATGTGTATTTTGCAAGACCGGATTCTGTAATAGATAACATTGCAGTCCAGGACGCAAGATATCATATGGGACAGGAACTTGCAAAAGAAAAACCTGTAAATGCTGATGTTGTAATCGGAGTTCCTGACAGTGGTATAGGAGCGGCTCTGGGTTATGCAAAAGAAAGCGGAATACCATATGTTACCGGCATTTTAAAAAATAAATATATTGGAAGAACCTTTATTGCCCCTGGCCAGAAAGAAAGGGAGAATATGGTATTTGTAAAGCTAAATGCCATAAAAAGTGATCTGGAAGGAAAAAAAGTAATTGTTATAGATGATTCCATAGTAAGAGGAACTACCAGCCGCCGCCTTGTAGAAATATTACGAAGAGCGGGTGCTAAAGAAGTTCACTTTATGGTATCTTCTCCTCCTGTAAAATTTCCATGTCATTTGGGTATAGATACACCAAGTAAAAATGAACTTATTTCCTCCACTCATGAACTTGAAGAAATCCGAAAAGAAATTGGAGCTGATTCTCTAACATACATTTCTTTAGAAGGTATGATTAAGGCTCTTTCTTCCTGCATTAAAAGTTCTGACCAGAAGGAAAAAAATGAATGCCTGGGCTGGTGCCAGGGCTGCTTTAACGGCGAGTATCCGGTATAGTTTTTTATATCTTATACCGCCTGTATTTTATGCGTAAGTTCTGATTATTTCTTCAGAAAGAGCAGTCTTTTTCATACCCCTGTTCATAGATTCTTTTTCTATGTAACGGTGGGCCTGCTCTTCTGTCATTCTAAGATTCTGCATCAAAAGCATTTTTGCCCTGTTCATCAGTCTGATTTCTTCCATTTTGACCTTTAATTTTGTAGTCTGGCTTGAAAGAATCTGAACTTTATACTGAACGGCAATAGCAGTTTTTATTGAAGTATAAAAATAAAACTGATCAAAAGGTGTACTTATAGTAATAATTCCGTAACCTTCAACCCTGTAGCTTACTTCTTCGTATAAGTGCTGGGGTGTCAAAAGTAAAATTGTACTCAGGTTTTCAGAAATATCTCTTGCAAAATCGACCCCTTCTCCATCTGCATAATCAATCAGAATGATATTATATAAACGCTCAGAAGTAAGTCTTCTTGCTTCATTAAAATCATTTACAATCTGACATTCAAATAGAGGTGGAGTCAGCATAGCCTGAATCAGAGAGGATATTTTAATATCTTTTGTTATTACCAGAACGCTGTGCGAATCTGCCGTCATAAAAACCTGCCTGTAAAACCTTACCTTAGATTAAAAATCCAGAGAGTTTTTTATAAAATCACTGTTTTGGGCAATACTTTTTGCCTCTTCCAGGCTGTCAGGCAGCGACAGAGTATTGTTTCCTTCTTCGGGTGGAAGAAGATTATTTTTAATTCCGTCCAGTGCCGCATTTATTAAGAGAGTCAGAACAATGTAAATATTGCACTCGCAGTCGGCAGAACGAACTTCAAGTCTTTTTGAATCACTGTTTGTAATGGCCGGAACCCTTATAAGCGCAAGACGGTTTTCATTTCCCCAGAAAATATTTTTTGGAGCCTTATCAAGTCCAAGTCTTACGTAGGAATTCTCTGTAGGATTCATATAATAAGTCATTTCTGCAGCATGACTAAGAATTCCTGCCATAATGTTTTTGTTCTTTGTACTGTCGGAAGAAGAAATATTTATATGTAAACCGCTTCCAGGTTTTGAAGGAAGTGGCCTTGGAGAAAAGTCGGCGTAAAGACCGGAGTTTGCCGCGCGCGTACGAACAATCCACTTGAAGGTGGAGGCGTTGTCGGCCGCGGTAAGGGCATCAGAATAATGGAAATCAATTTCGTTTTGACCAGGTCCTTCTTCGTGATGACTTGCTTCAGGCTGAATTCCCATCTGTTCAAGAGTAAAACAGATTTCCCTTCTTATATTTTCACCTTTATCTTCCGGAGCAATATCCATATAACCGGCTTCATCAAAAGGAATTTTAGTTGCTTCCCCTTTTTCATCAAGCTTAAAAAGATAGAATTCAATTTCAGTCCCAATATTAAACTCAATTCCATATTCTTCTTTTGCTTTTTTAATTGCATTTTTTAAGAGACTTCTGCAGTCTTTTTTATATATACGACCATCTGAATGTTTTATTGTACAGAACATACGTACAACCTTTCCTGTATTTGGTCTCCAGGGAAGAACAGAAATTGTTGATGCTTCAGGAAATAAAAACAAATCAGATTTTTCAGCTTTTTCAAAGCCATAAATTGCAGAGGCATCAAAACTAATACCGTCCGAAAAAGCTCTTTCCAGCTGACTTGCCATAATAGAAATATTTTTCTGCACTCCATTCATATCAAAAAAAGCAAGGCGTACAAATTTTACATCTTCCTCATTTACATAATCCAAAACATCACTTTGTGTATACATACTTTTTCTCCAAAAAAATCTCTAAAAATTATAAATAGAATTTCATATCTCTTCAACCAGGCAGACGGCCCCTGCCCCGGTATCGTCAGTTGCCTCTGCCCCAGTCTCGTTCTCAGACTTTTCTTCTGCCCCAGCCATATACAATAACCATTTTAATCTGTTTACAGCTTTAGGAAGAATATCCCTTAGCATATTTGTTTTTGTGTTATCAGGATTCAGAACAAGGGCCTTCTCCATAATATCTGTAGAAAGAGGTGGAAGTACTCCAAATATTTCCTGCATTTCTTTTTGACTATACTGTCTGTGACTTAAAGGTGGATTATGTTCTGCAAGTTTTTCTGAAGGATAAAATTTACATGGCTTAAAAACATTTTCCCCCGTTTTAGACCTTGAGCCGTAAGCTCCAAAAAATCTGCAGATAAAGGCCCTGCCCTCATAAATTGTACAGTGATAGTCATTGTTTTCGTCCCAGAAAGGACAGCCCTTATTTTTCGCAAAAGGAAAATTTCCTTTAGAAACTTCATCTGCAATCTCCGGCCTCTTTTCTAAAAGCCAGGCAGCCATATAATCTGCTTCACAATCGAGTAAATCAGGTTCAAAGTTTTTGCAGCACTGACCGCAGGCAGAAGGACAGGTAAAAGAAGATTTTTCATACCATACAGACTGATTTTCTTTAATTTCATCATATAATTCTTCAGTCTGGCAAAGAATTTCTTCTTCTCTGGTACCTTTAAGTTTTTTAAGAAGATTTTCTATATTTGATTTTTTCTTACCAATTTCCATCTTTACACCTTAGAAAGCTGAAGTTTATTAATATCTACAAGACTGACATTTTCAAGAGTAAATTTTCCCCTTAAACAGTCTGCCAGAGCATTGGCAGTGTCTATTGAGGTAAGACAGTCAATATCTTTTTCTACCGCAAGTCTTCTTAATTTTACGCTTTCTGCTACCGGATCCCTGCCTTTTGCAGAAGTAGAAACTACATAAATAACTTTTCCACTTTCCAGTAAAGTCATTACATTGTCATTATAATTTTCATGGACTTTTGCAATGTGAGTTACTTTCATTCCACTTCTTTCAATGGTTGCAGCATTTCCAGAAGTTGCATAAAGGGTAAAGCCCATATCATAAAATTTTTTTGCAAGCTCAGGTAGTTCAGGTAAATCCGATTCCCTTACACTGAATAAAATTCCTTTTTCGTGTTCCATCTTCCAGCCGGCAGCAACCATTCCCTTAAAGACGGCTTCTTCCCGGCTATCTGCAATTCCAAGTACCTCACCGGTACTTTTCATTTCAGGACCAAGATGAGTATCTACATTCATCAGCTTTTCAAAACTGAATACAGGAACCTTTACAGCAAAGTAATTTCTTGCAGGAAAAAGCCCTGTTCCATAGCCCATATCCCTTACTCTTTCTCCAAGCATGGCTCTTGTGGCAAGTTCAACCATTGGAATACCGGTTACCTTAGAAAGATATGGAACAGTACGGCTGGAACGTGGATTTGCTTCAATAATATTCAACTGTCCCTTGTAAAAAAGCCACTGAATATTTACAAGTCCCTTTGTTCCAAGAGCCAGGGCCATAGCAGTAGATTTTTCTACAACTTCAGCTGTCATCTGGGGAGTAAAATCCCATGGCGGATAGACTGCAATAGAGTCACCCGAATGAATACCTGTTCTTTCAACATGTTCCATAATGCCCGGAATCAAAACATCCTGACCATCACAAATGCAGTCAATTTCAAGCTCAGTTCCTTCCATGTATTTATCAATTAAAATAGGATTTTCAATTTTCTGAGCAAGAATAATCTTCATATATTCTTTAATATCAGCAGAGTTACGGGCAATAATCATATTCTGGCCGCCAAGAACATAACTTGGCCTCATTAAAACCGGGTAACCAAGACGGGCTGCCGCCTCCAGAGCTTCAACTTCAGTAAATACCGTAAGTCCCTTAGGCCTGTTTACCTTAAGCCTGTCACAAAGCTCCTCAAATCTTTCCCTGTCTTCGGCAAGGTCAATGGCATCGGCAGATGTTCCAAGAATGCGAACTCCCTTACCATCCAGAAACTTTGCAAGTTTTATGGCAGTTCCGCCGCCAAAGGCAACAACAACCCCAAGAGGTTTTTCAACCGCAAGGACATTCATTACATCTTCCGGAGTAAGAGGCTCAAAATAAAGCCTGTCTGCAATATCAAAATCTGTAGAAACTGTTTCCGGATTATTATTTATAATTGCAACCTGGTATCCAAGTTTTTTAAGAGCCCAGATACACTGAACAGAAGAATAATCAAATTCAATTCCCTGCCCAATACGGATTGGACCTGAACCAAGAACAACAATAGTTCCTTTTGAGGAGGCATCCCCCGCAAGGCTCTCCTGCCTTTCAAGCAGGAATTTTTCTGCCTCATTTTCGCCTGAACTGGTAGAATAAAAGTATGGAGTTTCTGCATCAAACTCACCGGCACAGGTATCAACCATTTTAAAGGATTGAGGCTTATAGATTAGAGAGCCGTCAGCCTTTTCTATTTTTATAATATTTTCCAGTTTCCACAAAAACCATTTATCAATTTTTGTAATTTCGTGAATCTCTTCTACGCTTAAAAGTTTTCTTTTTAATGCCTGGTAAATTGCAAAGATTCTCTGATCAGTTGGCTGCGAAACTCTTTCTATTATTTTTTCATCAAATTCTTTCTGGAATAAAGGAAGATTCAAATCCTTTACACCAAGTTCAGCCCCGCGAACAGCCTTCAAAATTGCTTCTTCAAAATTCTGACCAATAGCCATAACTTCTCCGGTAGCCTTCATCTGAGTTCCAAGTTTACGGCTGGCATAAACAAATTTATCAAAAGGGAACTTAGGCATTTTTACAACAACGTAATCAAGGACCGGTTCAAAAGCTGCCTTTGTTTTTTTAGTAACAAAGTTTGGAATCTCGTCGAGTGTAAAACCGACAGCAATTAAAGCCGCAACTTTTGCAATAGGATATCCTGTTGCCTTTGAAGCAAGGGCCGAAGAACGTGAAACTCTAGGATTTACTTCAATAACCGCATATTCAAAAGAATCCGGATTAAGGGCAAACTGACAATTACAGCCTCCTTCAATTTCAAGGGTGGTAATAATATTCAGGGCTGCAGAGCGCAGCATCTGATATTCTTTATCTGCAAGGGTAACTGTAGGTGCAATTACTATAGAATCTCCGGTATGAATTCCAACAGGATCAAAGTTTTCCATAGAACAAACGGTAATTACATTACCGGAAGAGTCCCTCATAACTTCAAACTCAATTTCCTTCCAGCCGGAAATACATTTTTCTACCAGAATCTGATGAATTGGAGAACGGTGAAGTCCATTATGAGCAATTTCATCAAATTCCTTCCAGGTGTTTGCTATACCACCTCCGGTTCCTCCAAGAGTAAAGGCTGGCCTGATTATGGCAGGAAGTCCAATTTCATTTTGAGCAAAATCCAGGGCATCTTCATAAGTAGTTACAACTTTTGAAGGAATGCAGGGCTCCCCTATTTCTTCCATTGTATCTTTAAACATCTGGCGGTCTTCGGCCTTATCTATGGTAAGAGGTCTTGCACCCAAAAGCTTTACGCCGTGTTTTTCAAGAAAGCCTGACTTTGCAAGTTCCATACTAAGGGTAAGTCCTGTCTGACCTCCCAGGGTTGAAAGCAGGGAATCAGGTTTTTCTTTTTCTATAATTCTTTCAAGAGTTTTTAAGGTTAAAGGCTCAAGATAAATCTGATCAGCCATTGCATGGTCTGTCATAAGGGTTGCAGGGTTAGAATTTACCAGACAAACTTCAAGCCCTAATGCTTTTAAGGCTTTGCAGGCCTGGTTTCCTGCATAATCAAATTCCGCCGCCTGTCCAATTACAATAGGACCACTTCCAATAATCATTACTTTATGAATATCTTTGTTTAAAGGCATGGTGTTATAAGCTCCTGATTTTACCAAGAAGTGTCCCCGTCAGGACCGTAAGCGTAACATATCCTGACAGGGAAATTTTTTGCAAAAAAAAAGACGACACCATCCCCTAAAGGATAATGTCGTCTTTGACTGAAATTAATATAACAAAATTACAGTTTTTTGTAAATATTGTTTTTTATCATTTCCATAAAGCGGTCAAAGAGAAAATTTGTATCTTTTGGACCGCCGCAGGCTTCCGGATGAAACTGTACGCTGAAGGCATTTATATCTGTATATTCAAGGCCTTCGCAGGTTCCATCATTTGTGTTAATAAAAGTTTCTTTCGCACAGGAAGGAAGGCTTTTATTTTCAACAGCATAGCCGTGATTCTGGCTGGTAATGTAAATGCGGCCGCTTTTTAAATCCTTTACAGGGTGATTGCCTCCGCGATGGCCGTATTTCAGGCGGCTGGTCTGAGCTCCGTTCGCGAGGGCCAGCATCTGATGGCCAAGACAAATTCCAAAAATCGGAATCTTTCCATATTCACATAATTTTTTTATTTCATTTATTACAGAAACATTATCTGCAGGATCTCCTGGACCATTTGAAAGCATTATGCCATCAGGCTGCAGAGAAATTATTTTTTCTGCACTGGTATTATATGGAAGAATTGTTACTTTACAGTCCCTTTTTTCAAGTTCCCTTTCAATATTTGCCTTAGCCCCAAAATCAAGAAGACATACAGAATACTTTCCTTTTTCATTAAGACTGTATTCTTTGTTTGAACTCTGTACACTTTCTACGGCCCTTGTAATTTTATAATCTGCAATATCTTTAAGAAGTTTTTGGCGGGATTTTTCTAAAAGAGAAATATTTTTTTCTCCGCTTAAAATCATTCCGTTCATAACTCCAGATTCCCTTATTTTTTTTGTAAGGCTTCTGGTATCTATACCGCAAATTCCTACAATTCCCTGCTCTTTTAAAAATGAATCCAGATTTCCTTCCGAACGAAAGTTGCTGTCTTTTTCGCAAAGTTCTCTTACGATATAGCCTTTAACATAAGATTTTTTGCTTTCAAAATCAGCTCTTTCAATACCATAATTGCCGATAAGGGGAAAGGTCTGTGTAACAATCTGACCAAAATAGCTTGGATCTGTAAGAGTTTCTATGTATCCGGTCATTCCTGTTGTAAAGACAGTTTCTCCTATTGTCATGCCTTCTATACCAATAGACTGGCCTTCAAAAATACTTCCGTCTTTTAATATAAGAAATGCTTTACTCATAAACATGCCTTCAAAAATTCAACGAATAATGGACTTGCCTTATTTGGACGGCTCTTAAATTCCGGGTGGAACTGTACGCCAACATGAAACTGTCCTTCAACTTCTACAGATTCAACAAGACTTCCATCCGGAGAAGTTCCGCTGATTACTAGGCCTGCCTTTTGCATTGCTTCCCTGTATTCATTGTTAAATTCATAGCGGTGACGGTGTCTTTCGTTAATTAAAGTATCTTTATAAGCTTTATGCAATTTTGTTCCTTCAAGTACCTTGCAGGGGTATGAACCAAGTCTCATTGTACCGCCCATAATAACCCCTTCCTGATTTTTCATCAAATCAATTACAGTATGAGTGCAGGTTTCATCAAATTCTCGGCTGTTTGCATCGCTTAGTCCTAAAATGCTTCTTGCAAACTCAATTACAGCAATCTGCATTCCAAGGCAAATTCCAAAATAAGGAATCTTATGACTTCTTGCATAGCGGCAGGAAGAAATCATACCTTCAATTCCCCTCTGGCCAAAGCCTCCGGGAAGAATAATTCCTGCACAGTCTTTAAAAATCTCTTCTGCAGTCTGGTCTGTTACGCTGTCAGAATCAACCCACTTAATCTTTACATTTTTACCAACAATAAAGCTTGCATGATTTAAGCTTTCAACAATACTTAAATAAGAATCATGAAGCTTTATATATTTTCCAACAAGAGCAACCTGTATTTCTCCCTCTCTTGCATGGATTCTTTCAACCATTTTAGACCAGTCAGAAAGCCCTGAATAATCAGCAGCCTTTTCAATTCCAAGTTCCCTGCACACAACATCATCCATATTCTGATCATGCAGCATAAGTGGAACTTCATAGAGACTTTTGCAGGTTGTATTATTTATTACACAGTCTGGAGAAACATTACAGAATAAAGAAATCTTTTTTCTTATTTCGTCCGGAATTTCTTTATCGCAGCGGGCAACAATAATATCCGGATGGATTCCTACAGACATAAGCTCTTTTACAGAATGCTGGGTAGGTTTACTTTTAAACTCATCACTTCCGGAAATATAAGGAACAAGACATACATGAATAAAAAGACAGTTTCTTCTTCCTACTTCCAGAGCCAGCTGTCGGATTGCTTCTAAAAAGGGCTGACTTTCAATATCACCAATTGTACCGCCAATTTCAACAATACCTATATCTGCATCTTCTGCATTTTTTAAAATAAAATCTTTTATTTCATTGGTAACATGTGGAATAATCTGAACAGTCTGTCCAAGATAATCTCCATTTCTCTCTTTAGTCAAAACATTCCAGTAGACTCTTCCACTTGTAAGGTTCGAATATTTACCAAGATTTTCGTCAATAAAGCGTTCATAATGTCCAAGGTCAAGATCAGTTTCTGCTCCGTCATCAGTTACAAAAACTTCTCCATGTTGAAAAGGACTCATGGTTCCCGGGTCAATATTCATATAAGGATCTAGTTTCTGACTGGTTACCTTCAGTCCCCGGCATTTTAAAAGCCGGCCCAGAGAAGCTGCTGTAATTCCTTTTCCTAACCCGGAAACAACCCCTCCGGTAACAAAAATAAATTTTGGACCTGATTTTTTTCCATCATTAATAGGCATCATTATGTACACCTCCAATAGCTCTTCCGCTTGGTTCATCCATATTTTTCCATGCAGCATCCCATTCAAGTGCTTTTGCTGTAGAACAGGCAACTCCGGCTTCATGTGGTACACATTTAGCTGCACTGTCGCTTGGGAAAAGACGGCTGTAAATTTCTCTGTAATAATATTCTTCTTTTGTTTTAGGAGGATTTACAGGGAAGCGTTTTTCTCTTCTTGCAAACTCTGCATCACTTACTTTTTCTTCTGTGATTTTTTTAAGGGTATCAATCCAGTTGTAACCTACACCATCGCTGAACTGTTCCTTTTGTCTCCAGCAGATAGATTCCGGAAGCAGGTCTTCAAAGGCCTTTCTTAAAATCCATTTCTCCATTCTCTGCTTTCCGTCTTCAAGCCGAATGCTCATTTTATCTGCAGGATTCAGCCTCATTGCAATATCAATAAAATCCTTGTCTAGGAAAGGAACACGTCCTTCTACTCCCCAGGCCATAAGGGATTTATTTGCGCGAAGGCAGTCATAAAGGTGAAGCTTACTCATTTTTCGAACAAGTTCTTCATGGAATTCTTTTGCATCAGGAGCCTTATGAAAATAAAGATAACCGCCAAAAAGTTCATCACTTCCTTCTCCGCTTAATACCATTTTTATTCCCATAGATTTAATAACCCTTGCAAGCAGATACATTGGAGTCGAAGCCCTTACTGTTGTTATGTCATAAGTTTCTATATGATAAATTACATCTGGTAAGGCATCTAAGGCTTCCTGAATTGTAAAATGAACTTCGTGGTGAACAGTTCCGATATAATCTGCAGCTTTTTTTGCCGCTAAAAGATCAGGAGAGCCTTCAAGTCCGATTGCAAAGGAATGAAGTCTTGGCCACCAGGCACTTTCTTTACTGTCTGATTCAATTCGCTTTTTACTGTATTTCTGAGTAATTGCTGCAATAATTGAAGAATCGAGTCCGCCGCTTAAAAGAAGACCATAAGGAACATCACTCATAAGCTGAGCTTTTACAGCACTTTCAAGTCCGTTACGAACCTTATCAATAACAGAAGGATTGATGATTTCTCCCTTATCGTCTGTTGCACGGGCATTATTTTTTACATTTTCATAATCTTCCCAGTCTCTCTTATACCAGCGGATTGGATTGACGGGGGCGTTACGGGAGTGTCCATACAAATAACTTCCGTTTGGGAACTCTTCTATAGATATGCATTCGCCTTCCAGTGCCTTTAATTCACTTGCAACATAATAGTGACCGTTTTTGTCCCAGCCCTGATACAAAGGAATAACACCAATTTCGTCCCTGGCAATAAGATATGTATCATTTTTACTGTCGTAAAGGGCAAAAGCAAAGATTCCCGAAAGTTTTTCTATCATGGCTGTAAAATCTTTTCCATTTTGAAGACATTCTTTATATAAAGGAATAATAACTTCACAGTCACTTCCTGTTCTGAAATTATATTTTCCCTTAAAACTTTCACGTATTTCCTTGTGATTATATATTTCTCCGTTTGCCGCAAGGATGATTGTCTGGTCATCACTTATAAGAGGCTGCTTTCCCGAAAGAGGATCAACAATACTTAATCTTTCATGGCTTAAAATTGCATTGTCGCCTGTATAAACCCCAGACCAGTCTGGACCGCGGTGACGGATTTTTTTACTCATTTCAATGACCTGTGAGCGAAGTTCTTCTTTGAGTCCTTCTGCAACAGGTTCACTGCCACTATTCAAATCAAAACAACCAACAAAACCACACATAATTTCCTACCTTTTTCTGCATAAGCAAAAAAAAAGAGGCCGTAGACAATACCTTTGCATTAAACAAAAATATTATCTACGACCTCTTTGTCGTTTTTTTTATCTTATTGAAATCAAAAATTGCTGTCAAGTCATTTACTTCTATTAACAATAATTAAAAAATCAGCTATAATGTATCTAATATTTTAAAAACAGTTCAGTTTTTATAGGAGCAAATATGGCTGAAAAAGAAATGGCTACCATCTACATTTTTGGAAAGAAATATGATGTTCCGGCAGAACTTACCATCATGAACGCAATGGAATATGCCGGCTATCAGCTCAAGAGAGGCTGCGGATGCCGAAACGGTTTCTGTGGTGCTTGTGCTACAATTTATCGTATTAAAGGACAGAACCAGTTGCAGACTTGTCTTGCATGTTCTAAGAAAGTTGAAAACGACATGTATATTGCAACACTTCCTTTCTTCCCACTCGTAAAACAGATTTACGACATCAATAAAATTAAACCAGAACAGCAGATTATGATGCAGCTTTACCCTGAGATTTACTCTTGTGTAGGTTGTAACGCCTGTACACGTGCCTGTCCTCAGAGCTTACAGACAATGCAGTATATTGCTTATGCTCAGCGTGGTGATTTTGCAAAATGTGCAGATTTATCATTTGACTGCGTAATGTGTGGTTGCTGTTCAAGCCGCTGTCCAGCTGGTATTTCTCATCCACAGGTTGCAGAACTTGCACGCCGTATCAATGGTAAATATCTCCAGCCACAGACACAGCATCTTATTGACCGTGTTAAAGAAATTGACGAAGGAAAATGTCAGGCTGCTCTCGAAGAAATGATGAATAAGCCTTTAGACGAAATTAAAAATCTTTACAACAATCGCGAGATTGAAAAATAAGGCGGAGGACGAATATGTACGGAAATTATCTTGATGATGCTGCAAAAATTGTTGCAGAAAAACGCGAAGAAAACCTTAAATTTGAACATGCTCGTCTTACTGCAGAAGAAAAGGACGATCTTCTTTTGAAGTTCCATCCTGACCGCATTAAGGAACAGTTCACAGAACTTAAAATTGGTCCAAATAAAGGACAGAAAGCTCCAATCGAACTTGCAGAAATGCTTCAGGCAAAACCTCGCATTGAACCAGAAAAAATTGATTTAAATCACATCGATTATGAATCTGATGTACTTGTAATAGGTGGTGGTGGAGCTGGTACTTCTGCTGCAATCATGGCCTCAGAAGCAGGTGCAAAAGTTCTTTTAGTAACAAAACTCCGTGTTGGAGATGCAAATACAATGATGGCTGAAGGTGGAATTCAGGCTGCAGACAAGCCAAACGACTCACCTGCCCAGCACTATCTTGACGCTTTTGGTGGCGGACACTTTGACGGAAAACCAGAACTTGTTTCTACACTTGTAAATAAGGCTCCTTCTGTAATCAAATGGCTCAACGACCTTGGTGTTGAATTCGATAAAATGCCTGACGGTACAATGGTTACAACTCATGGTGGTGGAACCAGCCGTAAGCGTATGCACGCTTGCAAAGACTACTCTGGTGCAGAAATCATGCGTACACTTCGCGATGAAACATTCAACCGCGCAAGTTCAATTACAGTAGTTGACTTTACAGCTGCCATCGAAATCATCAAAAACGAAAAAGGCGAAGCTGCCGGTGCAGTTCTTATGAACATTGAAACTGGCGAAATCCGCATTGCAAAAGCAAAAGTTGTAATTATTGCAACTGGTGGAGCTGGACGTATGCACTATCAGGGCTTCCCAACTTCTAACCACTATGGTGCTACTGCTGACGGTCTTGTAATGGCTTACCGTGCCGGAGCAAAACTCCTCTATCAGGATTCTTTACAGTATCACCCAACTGGAGCTGCTTACCCAACACAGATTCTTGGTAAACTTGTAACAGAAAAAGTTCGCTCTCTCGGAGCTAAACTTATCAATAAAAATGGTGAAGTTTACATTCACCCTCTCGAAACACGTGACGTAAACGCTTCCGGTATTATCCGTGAAGTTCGCGAAGGCCGTGGTGTAAAAAATGATGTACAGGATGCTGTATGGCTCGATACTCCAATGATCGATATGATTCACGGAGAAGGAACAATCCTTAAGTCAATTCCTGCTATGTACAACATGTTCATAAAATATGGAATCGATATCCGCAAGGAACCAATTCTTGTTTATCCAACACTCCACTATCAGAATGGTGGTGTTGAAATTAATAAAACATGTCACACAAATATTGCTAACCTCCTCGTAGCAGGAGAAGCTTCTGGTGGTGTACACGGTACAAACCGTCTGATGGGTAACTCTCTTCTTGACGTAGTTGTATTCGGACGCGAAGCTGGAATTGAAGCCGGTAAGATTTTCAAAGACATTAAATTAAGCGACAAACTCAACCTTGACCATGTAAAGGCATTCGAAAAAGAACGCGCTGCAGCAAAGATTGAAGGTGACGCAGTTTCTCCAAAGATTTTACCAACTTACCATCACGGTAACCCTGAATTCGACAAAGAAATTCCAGGTGCAACACTCTAATTATTTACTAAAAAGAGTTTTGTATATGTAATTTGAAAACACTACAGACATTCTTGTCTATAGTGTTTTTTTTATTGAGGGTTTATTACAAACCCCTCAAAACGGCGAAGTCAAGGCTTTAAGCGTGAGCGTGCCTTGACTCGACGTATCCTTTAATTTTAAAAATATTATAGTAAAATAAGGTTATGACAGCTTTTAGAATTGCAATCTGCGAAGATGACCAGACCTCCAGAGAATATGAAAAGGAACTTATAAATAAATGGTCAAAAAAATCCGCTATCAGGGTTCAGGCCGACACTTTTACAAGTTCTGAAAATTTTCTTTTTGAATCAGAAGACCGTCTGGAATATGACCTTTTAATTCTAGATATACAGATGGGAAAAATGAATGGTTTCGAACTTGCAAAAATCCTTAGAAAAAGAGGTTTTTCAGGCTCTCTGGTATTTCTTACAGGTATAAAGGATTATGCAATCGACGGCTATGAAGTTTCTGCCGCAAGATATTTATTAAAGCCCATCAAAGAAGAAGATTTATTTAATACCCTCTCCTTCCTTTACAAAGATTTTAATAATAAAAAAGAAGAGGTCTTCCTTTTACAGTGCGGTAACGAAATAGATAAAATTGAATATTCTAAAATTATTTATATAGAAGCAAGGGGACATTACCTCTACCTTTCTTCAACCGAGGAAGCTTTATGCCGTCAATGGAAGGCTTCCTTTTCTTCTTTGGAAGATAAGCTTCAAAAAAAAGATTTTTTTTGCCTTAGAAGAGGCCTGCTTGTAAATCTTGATCACGTAGAAAAGATTACCAGAACAGAATGTATTCTTGATACAAAGGAAATTATTCCGGTTGCAAGAGGCAAATATAAAGAATTAAACGAAGCTTTTATAAATCATTATAAAAAGAATGGAGGATTTTAATAAATGAACTTCTACTATCTGCTCCTCCTTATTTTTATAATTGTACTTCTTTCTGTAATTATCACATATTTAATAACAAAACATATTGATGAAAAATGGATTTTTAACTTTCAGGATTCTGTATTAAAAAAGCAGAGGGATGAAGTAGAAAATGTTTACAATACAATGAGGGGCTGGAGGCATGATTATCATAATCATATGCAGACAATAAAAGCCTACCTTTCCATGAATCAGCTTTCGGAATTAAATCAATATCTTGATCACCTGGAAGAAGATTTAGACAGTATTGATATTGCCATAAAAACCGGTAATACAAGCTTAAATGCCATTTTAAGCAGTAAAGTTTCAATTGCAGAGAAAAACAATATTCCCGTAAACTGTAAGGCAAATCTGCCCCAGTCACTTAAGGTTTCTGATGTTCACCTTTGTACAATTATTGGAAACCTTTTAGACAATGCTATTGAAGCCTGTCAAAAAGCAGATCCCCAGAACAGATTTATAAGAATATACATTGGCATTTTTAAAGAACAATTATACATAAGTGTTTCAAACTCTACAAAACAAATGGAAAGAAAAAAAATATCAGAATTAATTACCGGAAAAAAAGGTGAACACGGCTTTGGCCTTAAAAGAATAGATAAAATTGTTGATTTATATAATGGTTATTTAAATAGAAAAAATGAACCCGGAGTATTTGCAACAGAAATCCTCCTTCCTTTATAAAGATTAAACTGCAATTCGTGAACATTTTTTTGCATTTGATGCACCTCTTTTATAATCAGCTCAAAATAAGTTTATTATAGACCCATCTTAAGATTGAGGTACTTTATGAAAAATAAAGAAAAAAAAGAAAACTCCGTCCTTAAAAATATAGGACTTGTACTAAGGGCATGGTTAAAGCGTTATCCATCAGCTTTTATTTTAATCCCCTTCTATCTACTTTTAAGAATATCCACCCCATTTGTTACAACTTTAATTCCCTCCCTTGCAATAAAATCTATTAGTGCAGGAGATGTAAGGAATTTTATAATCCTGATTATTCTTGCGGTTCTGATTTTTTCAATTTTGAATGCGGCATCAAATATTTGCGGAACTTTCGTTGAAAATCAAAGAATTTATACAAGGCTTGGACACTTTATGGGACTTTTTACCCATAAGGCTCTTTATACTGATTATGAAAATATTGAGCCCCAGAAAAAACAAAAGCTTTTAGGAAAAGCCTCAAACTCAATTTCAAGCAACAATAGAGGACCTGAAAAGGTTATGATAGAAGCAACAGAACTTGCAGTAATTCTTTTTGGCATTGTAACTTACGGAACTGCAGTTCTCATCCTTGACTGGCGAATCCTCCTAATCACCTTTGCAATGTTCATTGAAGATGTCCTTTTAAGAACTTATGCAATTAAATATTCTGATGCCCACCGTGAAGAAAGCAGTGAAATCTGGCGTAAAAAAAATTATATAAAACAAAAGAGCTTTAATATTTCTGCCGGAAAAGATATAAGAATCTATCAGCTTGGAGCCTGGTTTAATTCACTTTTTGTAGAAATTATAAACGAAAGAAGTAAGCTCGAAAAAAAGCTTCAGCTCCGCTGGTTTTTCCCAACCCTTTCAGGAATGTTTTTTAACTTTGCACGAAATATTCTGGCCTATGCAATATTAATTAAAAAAGTTCTTGACGGTTCAATGGATATTGCAACCTTTACTTTATATCTTGGCCTTTTAGAAGGTTTTACAAACTGGATTTATACCCTGTCCCAGCGCTTTAATGATTTACGAAGAGCAAGTCATGAATTTAATGATTTACATGAATTCTTACAGCTTCCCGAAAGAAATACAAAAATTTCTGCCGCACAAGGACAAGTTCCTGCCCTGGGACATTCTCAAGACACAGACCAGAATGCTTTGTCAGATGCTCCTGAAATCACTTTCAAGAATGTATCTTTTTCCTACCCCGACGTCGAAAAATCTACAATTAATAATCTTTCCTTCCACATTAAAGCGGGCGAAAAAATTGCCCTTGTAGGAAACAACGGAGCTGGAAAAACAACAATAGTAAAACTATTAACAGGTCTTTATCATCAGACTTCAGGAGACATTCTTGTAAACGGAAAAAGCCTTGACCTTGATATCGAAGAAAAAGGCCTTGAGCATTACCAGGATAATATAAGCGTACTTTTCCAGGATACAAATCCTCTTGCTTTTACAGTTATGGAAAATATTTCAGGTGCAGAAGAAGAGGAAACTGATAAAGCAAAAATGTGGGAAAGTCTTGAAAAATCAGGTCTTAAAGAAAAAATTGATTCTTTAGAAAATAAAGAAAAAACCTATATCACCCAGAACTTTTCTTCTGAAGGAATTCTTCTTTCTGGTGGAGAAACACAAAAGCTTTTACTTGCCAAGGCAATCTACAAAAATGGAAATTTCCTTATTCTAGATGAACCAACTTCGGCCCTGGATCCGATTGCAGAAAGTAAGATTTACGAAGAATACAACAATCTTGCACAAAATAAAACTGCTGTCTTTATTTCCCACCGTCTTGCCAGTACAAAATTCTGCGACAGAATTATGTTTTTAGAAAATGGTCAGATTGTCGAATGCGGCTCCCACGAAGAGCTTATGGCTCAGGGGGGAAAATACAAAGAAATGTTTGATATTCAGAGCCAGTATTACAAAGAGGAGAAATAGTCATGAATAATAATAAAAAATCAACAGTCAGTAAGGTTTTAAAATTAACCCATAGCCTAAAACCCGGCCATATAAGCTTAATAATTATTTCAAGAATCATCAGTGTTACAAGCCGCTTCTTACCAATAGTTTTAAGCAGCTTAATTCTTGATCAGCTTATTGCTAAAAGACCTTTTGAAGAAATTTTTAAGACTTCCATAATTCTTGTTCTTTCAAGCGGCTTTTTAGGCATGATTTACTGGGGACTTCAGCATATTATTGCAGTAAATAACTCTGTATTTGCCGAAAAAATTGACCAGATTCTGTGTCAAAAAACTTTTAATCTTGATTATGATATTCTGGAAAAACAGGAAACCCTGGATTTAATTAAAAAAGCAGAAGAAGGTATTAACAGCAGAGGAGATTTTTCAGGTTTTTGTAATGTATTTGCAGGCTTTATAGAAAACATCATCACAATAATTTACAGTATTCTCCTTCTTATTCCACTTTTTCTTCCAAAAGAATCTCTTCATACAGACTTTCTGCCTCTCTTTTTAAATAAATGGTACAGTTTTCTTATTCTTATAGCTATGATGGCTTTAAGCATTCTTATTTCAGTTTTAACAAAGAAAAAAGAAGCTGACATACAGCAGGCAATGTTTCTTGATAACATCCGCATAAATCGTGAATACGGTTATTTTTTCAATCTTCTTTTTGATTATTCAAATGCCAAGTATATACGTCTTTATAAAAGCCAGAAGATGATTGTAAACAAAATGAATAAAATTGTTGATTTTCTTGAATCTCAGTTCAGCAAAGTGATAAGAAAAATTAACAAAATACAGCTGCCGGTTTTTCTTGCAAATTCTTTACTGCAGATTGTAAGCTATCTTTATGTAGGTCTGAAGGCAATTTTTGGCTTTATTTCAATTGGTTCAGCCTTAAAATATATTAATGCCTATTCCAATCTGGTTAATGGTGTTTCCAGCATTTTCTATTCCTATATAGAAATTTCCATTAAAGCAGAATATCTTTCATATTTTTATGATTATATAGAGATTAAGAATAAACAGTATCAGGGAACAATACCGACAGAAAAGCGTGATGATAACGAATTCGAAATTGAATTCCGTGATGTTTCCTTTAAATATCCAAATACCGAAAACTATGTTCTGCGTCATGTAAATCAAAAAATAAAGATTGGAAGCAAAACTGCTGTTGTTGGAAAAAATGGAGCCGGAAAAACAACCTTCATTAAACTTTTATGCCGCCTTTACGATCCAAGCGAAGGCCAGATTCTCTTAAACGGGGTTGATGTCCGCTATTATGACTATAAAGATTATGTAAGACTTTTCAGCGTTGTTTTCCAGGATTTTAATCTTTTTTCTTTTTCAATCGGCGAAAATGTTGCCGGCAGCAGTAATTATGATGAAAATAAGGTAATTGACTGTCTTAAACGTTCAGGTTTTGAAGAAAGACTTAAGACATTACCTGAAGGCATTCATTCAAATATTTTTCAGCATATGGATAAAGGAGTTGAAATTTCTGGTGGAGAAGCACAAAAAATTGCCATTGCCCGTGCCCTTTATAAAGATGCTCCACTTGTAATTCTTGATGAACCAACTTCTGCCCTTGACCCGCTTTCGGAATACGAAATTTATAAACATTTTGATTCTATGGTGCAGGATAAAACTTCAATTTACATCAGTCACAGAATGAGCAGCTGTCGTTTCTGCGATAATATCCTTGTTTTTGATAACGGAGAAATTGTTGAAGAAGGAAGTCATGACAAACTTCTCAAAAACGGAGGCCTTTATGCACAACTCTGGCAGGCCCAGGCCCAGTATTATGCATGATATTTATATGCCTGATATTTAATATTGAAGAAAAGCCTTCCAAGTTATATAATATTGCAACTATATATTATAGGGGTATTTTTTATGGTTCTTTTTGGTGGAATCCTATCAATCAAAACAATTAGTTTTTTAGTATTCTGTGTATTCGTAATCGCCGGATTAGGATACCTGCTTGGTAGAATCACAATTAAAGGTGTTTCTTTAGGTACTGCGGGAGTTTTCATTGTAGCTCTTCTTTTTGGTGCATTCCTTTACAACCCGCTCGCTGCCCAGCTCAAAGTTGGTGACAGTACTTATGTTTCAAACGCCTTAAAGATTGTAGAAAATCTTGGTTTGATTCTTTTCGTTACTTCAGTAGGCTTTATTGCCGGTCCTAGTTTCTTTGGAGATTTGAAGAAGAACTTTAAATCTTACATTCTCCTTGGTGTAATAATCATCCTTATGGGTGGTCTTTCATGCGCCGGCTGTATTATTTTTGATAATAAAGTATTCGGACGTGATCTTGAAGAAGTTTCAGCTATGCTTGTTGGTCTTCTTTCTGGTTCACTTACATCAACTCCAGCCTTCTCTGCGGCAAAAGCTACAGTTAATCAGGGCGGAGCAATTGACTACGAAGCAATTGTTGCTGTAGGACACGGAATTGCATACCTCTTTGGTGTAGTTGGTGTTGTATTATTTGTTCAGCTTGTTCCAAAGTTTGCCCGTGCAGATATGGACGAAGAAAGAGCAAAACTTTCAGAATCAGCTCCAGAAGCTCCATCAAAACTTGATGGTTCAGAAATGCAGTTAGATCCATTTGGTTTCTGTGCTTTCTCTATTGTAGCAGTTCTTGGCGTATTCTTCGGTTCATTCAAGTTTGGAAACTTTTCTCTTACAACAACAGGTGGCTGTCTTATTCTTTCTTTGATTTTCGGACACTTCCAGAAAATCGGAAAAATCTGCATTATGCCACAGGAAGCAACCCTTAAAGTTTTCCGTGAACTTGGTCTTATGCTCTTCTTAATCGGTGCCGGTGTTGCCGGTGGTGCAAGTTTTGTTAAATATTTTGAATGGGTATACTTCATCTACGGAATTATCATGACACTTCTTCCAATGATTATTGGATACATCTTCGCAAAATTTGTTCTTAAATTAAATCTCTTAAACAACCTTGGTTCTATCTGCGGTGGTATGACTTCTACTCCAGCTCTTGGAACTTTGATTTCTACTGCAGGAACAGAAAAAGTAGCAGGTGCTTATGCTTCTACTTATCCAATTGCCCTCGTAGCAGTTGTACTTGTTTCTCAGTTCTTAATCATTATTTTCAGATAGTTTAAGCTTTAAAACAAAAAAGGCAGATTAAATTCTTTTTTAAGTCTTTAATCTGCCTTTTTTTTTAACCCTACTTTTAATTTTTATTTACTTGTCATTGTAACAACGCCGTTCCAGCCTTTTGGAACTCCATTTTCTATAAAATCTTTACATCTGTTTGCAAAGATAATTGATGTTTCATCTTTAAAAATCTGGTCAGCCTTAAGGAATAATTTTCCGGCCTTACTGAAGTCCTGATTATTGTAATAATCCATAGCTTCATTAAATTTAAGTATCATCTGATTTTCTTCTTCACTTATTTCAGAAGTAAAACCAAGGATGTTGTACAATTCAACCGGAAGATTTTTTCCAACAACCTTTACGCGGTCAAGTTTTCTTGCAGTAATTTTATTTTTATTTATTCCGGAATCTGCCATTTTCCAGGTGTCTCCGGAACACATAATCCAGCTCTTATAGGCTTTGTTTACACCTTCAAGTCGGCTTGCAAGGTTTACAGTATCACCCATCATTGTATAGTTTAATTTTGAGAATTGAGGAGTCTTACTTCCCATAAGGCCTACATAAGCCTCTCCGGTATTAATACCAATTCTGGTCTGCAATGGAGAAAGCTGAACAATTTCTTTTTCGCCTTCGGCATTGGTAACTTCCATTGGCTTAAATAAATCGGGATGTTCATTATTAAAGATGACTTCTGCCTTTTTCATTCTGATGGCCGAGTCCAAACATAAATAAGCCCACTCTTCTTTGGTGTGGAGATTAAGGGAATCCGGAGCTCCAAACATGGCAATAATTGCATCTCCTTCGTATTTATCAATAGTTCCCTGATTAATAAGAATTTCATTCGACATAGAACCAAGATATTCGTTTAAGATTTCAATTAATTTATTTGGACCTTCATCGCCATACTGTTTTGCAATATTTTCACTTAAAGTTGAGAATTTCTGAACATCAGAGAATAAAGCAGTAATATTTTTCTTCTGACCTTTGGTATCAAATAAATCTGGATTTTTTCTAAGTAAATCAACAGTTTCTTTGTTTGCAAAAGAAGAAGCAATATCTGTAATAAGACGTTTTTCCTTATTGGAAATTAAGAAGCGTCTTACAACAAATACCATATAAGTAAGTAAAGCATATAAAGTTGTTCCAACAAAAGGAATATAAATATCAAAGACAACAAAAAGAATACAGAAAATAAAGAATATAACAAATATTCCAATTCCGCCGATTATATTCTGAACATGCTGGGCCTTATTTACAAATGCAAAAGAAAGAATGATAAGAAGCAGGGTAAACAAAAATCCATATATCCAGCTTACATAATAAATAAAATCCCTGTTAAGAATTGTATTCATAAGGTTTGCATGTAAACCAACATTTTCATATTTTTTTAAGAAAGGAGTTGCTCCTAAATCTGTAGTTGAAACGGCTGTATTACCAAGAATACAATAAGCCCCCTTGAAAACCTGGCTTAAATCATTAAATAAAGAAGTATATAAATCATAATCGCTTTTAAGGGTTTCAAAATCGCCGTTTATGTATTCACTTGTTTCGGCAATTATGTCTTCTTCAACATAAGACTTTAACTCTTCAAGCCTCTGATTAATTGACTCAAGGTAGTTATTATCTAAAAACTCCCCTACTTTAGAATAATAATAATTACGTAAATCGTAATAATCCTTATATTCAGAATCACTTATTCCTTCAAGTGCATTTGAATTTTCATCATAGCCACTGCACTTTAATAAAAGTTCTTCTTTTTTATCTCTGATTGTTGAATAAATATCCAGCAATTCTTTTGCAGCAATTGAATAAGGCATTTCAAAACCATTACTGTCAAGAATGCGGTCATCATCATAAATATATTTTAAGATTTCATATATATTGGCTTCTGCCCTGTCGAGTGTAATAATATTTATAATAGATTCAGAATTAAAACCTTTATCAAGAAGACCTTTTCGCCAGTTCAAAAGCATACAGCCATGGTCATCAACAGGTATTTTTATATTTTCCCTTTTTGTATTTCCCGGAATTAAGGCATTGTTAAAAATATAAAAATGTTTTGTACGGGTTACGCTTTCTACCTGCAGTAAGTCCAGTAAAGGCGAAATTACCAGCTGAGGAAGATAAAGATTATCGTATTCATAAAAAAGTTCAAACCTTCTTCTTGTACCATCGTTATCAATGTTAGAGTTTGTATAACCAACATTTTTACAATGGGTAATCAGCTTATAAAGGGCCGGCGTAAAACCTTTTTTTGTATTATCATCATTCTTTTTAATAAAGGAATATTCGTTATCAATTTTAATCCGTGATTTTTCATCAATAACATTTTTTATAAGCATTCTGCTTCTTATATAATCAATCTGATCTTTAGTAATTGTATAACCTAAGTCTCTGTTATTTACAGTCAGATAAGCATTTCCAAAGAACTGAAGGCTCTGGGCAAAATATTCATCATTATCACGATAAATATTATTTGTAATATAATTATTAAGGTCAAAAAATGAAGGATCAATCTGTGAACTTATTAACTCATTTGTAAGATCACTTAATTCATCCTTGGAAAAATAGCCGTTTTTAATGGCAGCTGATAGCTGAGAAATTAAGGCATCAATATTGTCATTTGCATTTGAAATACTGGAATTTATTTTTTCCTGGGCAGTTGGCGAAATTCCTGCTTTTGAATTTGAAATATATTCAATATCGAATACAGCCAGTTTTGAATCGAATTCCTTTAATCTTAAAAGAACATCTGCAATAATATCACGGCTCCAGGGCCATTCTCCGAGTTCTTTAATGGAGGGGTCATCAATTTTAACCATCATGATTTTTTCATTTAAAGGGACGTCTTTTTTTAACTTAAATAAATAATCATATAAACGGTAATCAAGCTTCTGGAAAATTTCAAAAAAACACAAAAGTGCGAAAAGACTTGTAATAACAAAAGTGATTAAAAAGTTGGTGAGAAAATTCTGTTTTTTCATAAAAATATTATATCACAGAATTTTAGAAAATAAAGTTTTCAAGAGCCAATTTTGCACATAATTGTTCTGCTTCTTTTTTTGAAGAAGCCTTGCAGGGACCGAATGTTTTTTCATTAAGGTGAACAATTACTTCAAAAACCTGCTGATGATCAGGGCCTGAAATTTTTATAAGTTCATATTTAGGAGTATTTTTGAATTTTTTCTGAAATTTTTCCTGTAAGGCAGTTTTGTAATCCTTCATTCCATTTTGAAGAATTTTATTAATCTCTGGAATCATTAAAGAAAGAACATACTGTTCTGCACATTTATAACCGCTGTCAAGATAGTAGGCACCTATAATTGCCTCCATACAGTCTGCAAGAATTGCATTTTTATGTCTTCCCCCGCTTACTTCTTCTCCATGACCAAGTACAAGCAGCTTATCAATTCCAATTACAAGAGCAATTTGAGAAAGAGATTTTTCACTTACAACCGAAGATTTTATTTTGGCAAGATCACCTTCCGGATTTTCAAGATTATTATACAGGTAGGCTGCCGTAACCATACCTAAAACAGAATCTCCAAGAAATTCCAGTCTTTCATTATTCTTTTTTTCCTTTTTTTCGTTAGTAATAGATCGATGGTTAAAGGCCTGGTCAAGCAGACTAAGGTCCTTAAACTTTATGTTGACCATTTTGCAAAAGGCTAAAAGTTGAGATTTTCTTTCTTGTGTAATTAAGTTCAGGTTTTTCATTTTAGTTTAAAAAAAAAGTACAAGTATATAACTTGTACTTTTTTTATTTAAAAATCAGTTTAACTTATTTAGACTGTTCAGCTTTAATAAATTCGTATGCATCACGAATAGTTTCAAATTCGTTAGCTTTTTCATCAGGAATACTGATTCCTAATTCTTCTTCGATAGCATAAACTAATTCGTATGTGTCCAGGCTATCTGCTCCGAGATCATTTCTGAAAGAAGAATCCATAGTGATTTTATCTTCATCAATCTCGAGTTTTTCTGAAACTAATTTTTTCATCTGTTCGAACAATTCGTCCATTTTAATCTCCTGATTTTATATTAGCCATCTACTTCAGGTGTAATTACCTGACGTCCACGGTAAAAACCGCATTTAGGGCAAACGTGATGTGACTGAACCAAGTTTCCGCAATTATTGCATTCAACAAGCTGAGGAGCCTTTAACTTCATATTGATAGTCTGTCTTCTCTTAGTAACAGCTTTAGAAACTTTTGATCTAGGTACTGCCATTTATGTAACCTCGCAATATTTAATATAACAAATAAAATAATACTACAAATAGAAAAAAAAAGTCAATTACTTGAAGTATATTTTTCTCTTAAAGCCTTTTCTACACAGGGAGGAACCATGCGGCTGATGTCTCCTCCAAACATTGCAAGCTCCTTAATGGAGCTTGATTTTACAATTGCAAACTTTTCTTTTGTTGGTAAAAAGAAAGTTTCAATTCCAGGATTTAAATTCTGGTTCATCTGGGCAAGTTCAAACTCATAGGAAAAATCAAGTGTTGAACGAATCCCCCTTACAAGTACATCTGCATCTACTTTTTTTGCATAATTTACAATAAGTTCCTTACAGGCATGTACCGTTACGTTTTTATATTTTTTTACAAGATCAGTAAGAAAATCAATTCTTTCCTGTTCAGTAAATAAATATTTTTTCTGGGGATTGATTGAAACAACGACATCCAGCGAATCAAAGATTTTCGCTGCCCTTTCAATAATATCAAGATGTCCGTTGGTAGGAGGATCAAAAGACCCTGCAAATACTGCTTTAGCCATATTTCAAAAATAACTTATTTGAATAAAACGTGCAATATATGTATAATAAAGGGTATGAAAAAGAATCTTATTTTAACTTTTAGTTTAATTGTATTATTTATAATTTCATTCTCTTCCTGCGGTTCTACAAAAGTAGAAGCAGCTGAAGCTCCGGAAGAAACAATCACAAGTCCGGTAGAAGAAGATGATGATGTTGAACTTGTTGCAGAAGCAGATGAAGTACATGAGGAATATCTTCGTTCCATTCAGAATATTGATTCAAATGATACTGTTACTGTAGAAGAATTCGAGGAAGATAAGCAGGCAATTTTAAAAATCATTGAAGAACTTTCTGTAATTATGGAAAATGGTGATAAAACAAAATGGCTCACCTACATAGATCCAGCTTCCGTTCAATATTATTCAGATATTAAGACTTTAAGAAAAGTAAGGGAAAAGCTTCCAAATAAACAGATTGCATTACATGGTATTGGAGATTACTTCAAATATGTATTTATTCCTTCAAGAAAAAGAAGCCAGGTAGATGAAATCCGTTATATTTCAAAAACAAATATTAAGGCTGTTCAGATTAAGGAATCAGGCGAAGAATTAATTTATTATTATTTTATTAAAAAAGACGGCAAATGGTATGTTCATATACCGGTTTTAGAGCCATAATTGCTTTTATATAAATAAAAATTATAAAAATTGATTTTTTGATATATTTATTTTATAATGAATTGTCGATAATTTAGTAATAATTTCCAGGAGGAATATTATATGAATATAGCAAAGAGAGTATTCTTTACTTCTTGTTTAATATTTACAGCTGTTTTTGCTTTTGCACAGGAAAAATCTGTAGAAAGTGAATACCTTGATGACGTAGATGGCGGAATCATTATGGCTTTAGCTGATGCAGATGATTATGACAGTAAATTAGTTGCTTTACAGTATTTACAGTCAGCACTTGAAGAAGGAAATACATCAGATCAGGTTATTAAAGCTTTAGACAGACTTGCCGGCGAAGGAATTATGAACCCTTCAATGACAAAGAAAAGAGTAATGAATAACTTCCCTGAAATAAGAAGACAGGCTTGTCTTTTAATGGCCCAGGTTCCAACTGAGCACACAAAAAATACATTAATATCCATTGCAATTGCAGATAATGAACCAATGGTAATCGCAGCTGCTGTAAAATCTCTTGGAGATATTGGAATTAATACTAACGACGAAGCAGTAGGAGCAATTGCTTTTGCTAACAGAAGAAATCAGGTACTTAATCCAACAAGTTCTCTTGCCTGGGAAGTTTTAAATGCTTTTGAAATTCTCGCTCCAAATACAGATAATAAAAAAGAAATGATTGATACAATCACACTTATTTCAAGAGATTATCATTATGTTACTCCTGTAAGACAGAAAGCCTTAAAATTACTTAAACAGCTTACTGGAAAAGGCAGCAACTCTAAAAACGCAAAATAATTTCTTTTTGTTTTAATATATTTAAGGCTGTCTTAAATTCTTAAGACAGCCATTTTTTTAAAAAGGTAAAAAATGGAACCAATTATTTTAGCTTCTTCATCTCCACGAAGACAAGAAATCTTAAAAATGTTAAAAATTCCTTTCAGGGTAATTATTCCAAATATTGACGAAACTTTAATGAGCGCAATTGAACTTGAGCAGGTTCCCGAATTACTTGCAAGAGAAAAAGTTACGGCAGTAATTCATTCCTTACCTGCAGAACAGGAAATTCCTTATGTGCTTGGAGCAGATACCGTCATTATTTTTAATAATGAAATTATGGGAAAACCACAAAGTCAGGAAGAAGCTTTTGACTACTTAAAAAAGCTGCAGGGAAAAACTCATACAGTTGTTACTTCTCTTGTTTTATACAAGGGAAAAACTCATGAAACAAAATCAAAAATCAGTAAAACCCGGGTAACCTTCTCTCCTATGACCGATGAAGAAATTCAATGGTATATAGATACAGGAGAGTGGCATGGTGCCGCCGGCGGCTACAGAATACAAAGTCTTGCTTCTTTGTTTGTAGCAAAGATTGAAGGCTCTTATACAGGAGTTGTCGGCTTGCCTATTTCTGAGCTTTACGATATATTAAAAGAGCAGGGATATTCTATCCTTGAGTAATGTGCTGGCTGTTAGCCTGGCACTATAATACGAGGCAGTAAAGGCCCGCTTCGCTTAAAGCCTTGACAGCCTCGTTAGCTGTGTTAGACAAAAGTCTAACACTATCTTCCGGCCTCATCTGAGGTACGAGAAATAGAGTTTGGTAGTATTTTTCTAAAAGAAAAATACGCAGTGAAGGAGTTAATCATGGCAGTAGTAACCATGAAGAACCTGTTGGAATCTGGAGTTCACTTCGGACATCAGGTAAAACGCTGGGATCCACGTATGAAGAAGTACATCTTCGCAGAACGCAATGGAATCCATATTATTGACTTGCAGAAAACAATTGCTGCAATTAAAGACGGTTATGATGAAGTAAGAAAAGTTACTGCATCTGGCAAATCAATCCTCTTCGTAGGAACAAAAAAACAGGCACAGCAGGCTGTACAGAAAGAAGCTGAACGCTGTGGTATGTTCTATGTAAACAACCGCTGGCTTGGTGGTATGCTTACAAACTTCTCTACAATCAAAAAATCACTTCAGAGATTAAAGAAAATCGAAAAAATGGAAATCGACGGCACTTTCGAAAACTTAACAAAGAAAGAAGTTGCTGCTCTCCAGAAAGAAAAAGCAAAACTTGAAAAGAACCTTGGCGGTATCAAAGAAATGAAAGAACTTCCAGGTGCAATTTTCATTATCGATACACACAAAGAACAGCTTGCTGTTGCAGAAGCACGCAGAATGGGTATCCCAATCATCGCTGTTGTAGATACAAACTGTAACCCAGAAGGTATCGACTTCCCTATTCCTGGTAACGACGATGCTATCCGCGCTATTTCATTATTCACATCAATCATTGCTAATGCAGTTATTGATTCTGATAACGAAGCTGGCTTAAAGATTCTTGAAAATCTTAATGACGATGAAGAAATTATGACTGATGCATCTAACAAAGATGAAGATGAAGAAATCGTAGATTATTCAAACTATCAGCCAACAGAACCAAAAGAAGAAGATGTAGAAGCTGACAAAGAAGACAGCCTCATCGACGAAGATAAAATTTATAAGGACTAAAATATGGCAATCACAGCAGCTGATGTAAAAGCACTCAGAGAAAAAACTGGTGCTGGTATGATGGAATGCAAAAAAGCCCTTACAGAATGTAATGGTGACATTGCAGAAGCAGAAAAATATCTTAAAGAAAAAGGACTTGCAGCTATGGCTAAACGTTCTGAACGTGCCACAACTGAAGGTCGCCTTTTCATCCGCCAGGATGGTAATAAAATTGTTGTAGTTGAACTTACTTGTGAAACTGACTTCGTTGCTAACAATGCTGATTTTATTGCTGTTGGTGAAAAACTTCTTGATGTAACATTTGCAAAAGGATATACAAAAGTTGAAGCTGAACATGAACAGATTCTTGAACCTCTCAAGGTTTCTATTCGCGAGAATATGAAAGTTGCTAAGGTTGAAGTAATTGATGTTCCTGCTGATTCAACAGGTTCTTTCTATGTACATTCTGACAAAAAAACTGGTGCAGTTGTTGTAATTAAAGGTTCAAACAGCGAAGCATTAAAAACATTTGCTTATGACTGTTGTCTTCACATTGCAGCATTCACACCATCTTATACATCTAAAAAAGATGTTCCAGAAACATATGTTGCTGAACAGAAAGAAATCTTCAAAGCACAGATGGATCAGGACGAAAAGATGGCTGGAAAGCCAGACAATGTAAAAGAAGGAATTTTACAGGGTAAAATCAATAAACATCTTGCTGAAATCTGTTTCGAAGATCAGATGTTCGTAAAGGATGACAAGAAAACTGTAGCTGCAAAACTTGCAGAAGCAGGAAAAGAAGTTGGTGCAACTCTTTCTTTTGCTACAGCAAAACTTTTTGTTTTAGGCAAGTAGTTTAAGTAAAAACCGTCACTTTAGTGCGGTTTTTACAGGCGTTTTTGAGCCGGTCTCCGGCAAAAAAACGCCTGATAAAAAAGTTATACTGACAGAAACTGCAGTATAACTTTTCTATCAATTAAAATAAAAAATCAGGAGTCTACTATGGCAGAAACTAATGAAGCAAGAATGGAAAAAACAATCGCTTCTTTAAAAGATTCATTTAATTCAATTAGAACTGGCCGCGCAAGTGCCGCTATGTTCGACAAGGTATTTGTAGATTATTACGGAACAAAATCTCCTTTGAATCAGGTTGCAACAATTGCAATTCCAGAAGCACGTTCTGTTATAATTACTCCTTTTGACAAATCACTCATTTCTGAAATTGAAAGAGCAATTCAGGCAGCAAACTTAGGATTAAATCCATCAAACGATGGAAAAGTTATCCGTATTCAGGTTCCTGCCCTTACAGCTGAACGCAGACAGGAATTAGTAAAACAGGCTAAAGCTACTGCAGAAAACAGTAGAACTGCTATCAGAAATATCCGCCGCGACGGAAATGATGAACTTAAAAAGCAGCAGAAAGCCGGAGAATTGACTGAAGATGGTCTTAAATCAGAAACAGACAAACTCCAGAAATTAACTGATAAATACATTGATGAAATCAACAAAATGTATGAATCAAAAGAAAAGGATATTTTACAAAACTAAAATGTCATCAGAAATTCTAAATCTTCCGCTTCACGTTGCCATTACAATGGACGGAAACGGAAGATGGGCACAAGAAAGAAATTTAGCAAGAACCGCAGGACATGATCAGGGCTTAAAAACTGTAAAAAAAATTGTAAAAAAAGCCTCTGATATGGGTATTAAGTTCCTTACTCTTTATATCTTCTCTACAGAAAACTGGAAAAGAGCCGAACAGGAAGTAGGCTTTTTAATGAACTTAATTCATTTACATCTTTGTGATGAAATGGATTTTTATTCAGAAAATAATATTAAATTAAATCATATTGGCGATATAAAGGCTCTTCCCAAAAACATTCAAAAAGATATTTCTAAAGCTCTGGCTGCAACAAAAGATTTTACCGGAATGCAGCTTAATTTAGCCATCAATTACGGTGGAAGAGATGAACTTATCCGCGGAATAAAAAAAATCATAGAAAACAAAGTTACTTCAGACCAGATTACAGAAGAATTAATTTCAAAATATCTTGATATGCCGGAAAGTCCAGATGTTGACCTGCTTATAAGAACAGGCGGAGAACAGAGACTTAGTAATTTTTTATTATGGCATATACCTTATGCAGAACAAATATATACAAAGACCTTATGGCCAGATTATTCCCTTGAAGAATTTGAAGAAAACATCAGGAGTTTTTCTTTAAGAAATAGAAGATTCGGAGCAGAAAAAGCACAAGGAAAATGAGGATAATATGAAAGAAACCCACAAACGATTATTAACATTTATTATAGGACTACCAACTTTACTTGCATTAGTTTTTATTCCTTTTTTTCATCATCTTGCCATGCACCTTTTAATGCTTTTCTTTGCTTCTGTTGGAACTTTTGAATTTTGTAAAATGGCAAAAAATAAATTCATTATCTTCCCTACTCCTTTAATCTATTCTTTTGTTTTTATTCTATGGTTATCCTGTTTTCTTTTTATTATCTTTAATATCAGTTTTGAATACATAAACTGGGTACTTGCAGTTATTTTTGTAGTCTTCTTTTCAATTGAAAGTCTTACTGCAAAATCTTTTGAAAATTCCCTTACAAAAATCGGAGTTTCTTCCCTCATCGTTGTTTATATGGGATATTTAACAACCTTCCTTACAAGAATCAGTACACTTCCAAATGAATCTTTAATGCTGGTTTTATTCTTCATTTTTGTAATGATGTGTGATTCTTCAGCCTGGTTCTTTGGTATTCTTTTTGGTAAAAAAACAAGAGGCTTCTTTGCCGCAAGTCCAAATAAATCAATCATTGGCTTTATTGGTGGTATTGTCGGTTCAGTTGCCTGCGGCCTTATTTTTACCCTTTTCTTCCGTGATGTTTTTAATTTTGCAATCTGGAAAATTATTCTTACCGGCTTTTTAACAGCTGTCGCTTCTATAATCGGTGACCTGGTTGAATCGGTATTTAAGAGATGCTGCGAAGTAAAAGACAGTGGAAAATTAATTCCTGGAAGAGGCGGTTCTATGGACTGTCTTGATTCTTTAATAATTGGTGCACCTGTTTTTTATGCTTGTGCAATTCTTTTATTTAAATAATTAATATGAAGAAAGTTTTAGTATTAGGCGCTACAGGTTCTATTGGCAGCAGCACTCTGGATATTGCCAGAAATATGAAGGATGATTTTAAAATCTGCGGTTTGCAGTGTCATTCGAATAAAGAAAAACTTGAAGAACTTGCAGGAGAATTTAATTCCTGTCCTACCCTATTAACTTCGGAAGAAACTTCAAAAGACGCTTTTGTTGATTTTCTTAACAAAACCCAGCCTGACATTGTTGTAAATGGCATTGCAGGAGCGGCAGGTCTTTTACCTTCAAAACTTATTATAGAAAATAATATTGATCTGGCTCTTGCAAATAAAGAAACTATTGTTATGGCAGGACCTTTAATTAAAGTTCTTGCTAAAAAACATAATATAAATTTAATTCCGGTTGATTCTGAACATTCGGCAATTTTTAATCTTATTAATCAGGCAAAAGCAATAAATATTTCAAAGGTTATTATTACCGCAAGCGGCGGTCCTTTTAGAAATTACAGTAAGGAAGAATTAAAAAATGTCAGCGTAGAAGCAGCTTTAAATCATCCTACCTGGAAAATGGGGCCAAAAATAACAATTGACTCTTCTACCCTGGCTAATAAGGGACTTGAAGTAATTGAAGCCGGTTATCTTTTTAATCTAAAAAGAGAAGAGATTGATGTTGTAGTACATCCTCAAAGTCTTGTTCATTCTCTTGTACAGACAAAAGACGGTATGCTTTATGCCCAGATTTCAGATCCAGATATGAAACATCCAATTTACGGAGCCTTAACTTATCCGGAAATAAAAGAAAACTATTTAAAACCCTTTTCTTTATTTGATGTCAAAATGGAATTTTACAAGCCTTCTTATGAGCTTTTTCCTATGCTTGGCATGGCTTTTGAATGTCTTGAAAAAGGACTTCCTTATACCATTGCCTTTAATGCAGCAAACGAGATTGCAGTGCATGCTTTCTTAAATCATAAAATTCAGTACCTGGATATACCTCAAATAGTAAATAAGAGTCTTTCTCAGGATTTACCTTCGGGCATTAGTGATTTTGATTCAGTTTTCGAAATTGATGCAAAAGTCAGAGAGTTTACAAGGAAATTTATATGAAATGGCTTTATGGATTTCTCTGCTTATTTTTTCTGATTTTATTTCATGAATTCGGTCATTTTATAGCAGCAATCCTTTTTGGAGTAAAAGTTGAATCCTTTTCTGTTGGAATGGGACCGGTTTTATTTCATAAAAGAATCAAAGGAACAGATTTTAGATTTTCCCTCTTACCAATAGGCGGCTACTGCGGCATGAAGGGAGAAAATGAATATAAAAAAGCAATAGAAGAAAATCTTCCTGAAATTCCTGCCTCTCCCGATTCTCTATATGGAGTTCATCCCTTAAAAAGAGCATTAATTGGTTTTGCAGGTCCTTTTTTTAATTTTTTACTCGCAGTAATTTTTTCTTCTTTAATTGCCTTAATTGGTTATGAATATCAGACTTATTCAAATAAAATCCTTCTTGCAGAAGATTTGAATATAGTTTCGTCTCTTGCCGCAAAAAATGGCGGAATAAAATCAGGTGACAGAATTCTTCAGATTAATGATAAAAAAGTATCTGATTTTTCAGAAATATTTTCAGAAGTTGCAATAAGACCTGATGAAGATATTTCTGTACTTGTAGAAAGAGACGGCCAGGAATTGACCTTTACCATTCATACAGATTTAGATAAGGAAAGCGGTTCCGGTAAAATTGGAATAGCTGCTGATACCTCAGAAGTCATTACAAAACATACTGAAAAATATAATTTTTTTACTGCAATACCCAAAGGCTTTTCTGATACCTTTAACAATTTATATGTAACCATCAAAAGCATTAAAATATTATTTAAAGGAATAGATATTACAAATGCTGTTTCCGGACCTGCAAGAGTAACGGAATTGCTTGGTTCCAGCATAAAAGAAGGTTTTTCTTATAGTGCAAAAAGCGGCATTCTTAGTATTTTAAGTTTAATGAGTCTTGTAAGCCTTTCTTTATTTATAATGAATCTTCTGCCGGTTCCTTTACTGGATGGTGGATTAATTCTTATAGCAATTATAGAATGGATTACCAGAAAAAAAATAAAGCCTAAAATTCAATACTATATTCAATTTATAGGCATTGCATTTATAGCTTTATTATTTATAATTTCGCTAACATCAGATATTACATATTTTATTAGGCAGGAAAAAATTAAATGAAAAAGATTTTTGTTTTAGCACTTATTTCTTTTATTTCAATAATAAACATATATGCTCAGTCGCATAATTCAAGTCAGGGACACGAAGAACAGGTAAACTGTATCGGAACTGTTTCCGGCTTAAATTATGACCAGTCCTTTTTTACAGCCGGACAGGACGGTTTTATTATAAAATGGTCAAGTGATAATCAGGGAGAGCACTATCAGATTACTGATGTTGGAATTAAATTTATTTCAATTTCTCCAAACGGTAACGATATTGCTGTTTACGAAACTGACGGCGGCTCTGTTAATAAAGTAAGTGTATGGGACTGGAAGACCTTAAACAGAAAATTCCAGAAGAAATTTACAGATTCCATCACATCTTTAAAATTTTCTGCAAAAGGAAATTATCTTATTATTGGAACTGCAACTGTAGACGGAGCAGTTTTTGTAAGAACAAATACCTGGAATGTTATTGATAAAATCAAATCTAATACCAGTATTGTAAACTACATTAATACAAGTGATTCAGAAAAAACCTGCGTATTATATTCTCCAACAGGAAACCTCTCCTACTACGATATGGCCAGCGGTTCCTTAAAACAAAAGTTTTCAATTATGCCGGGCCTGAACCAGTGCCTTATGTTCAATAATAATAATTATTTTGCCGGTATAAAAGATAACAATATTTACGTAATTAATGCTTATAAAGGAAGTACAGTAAGTTCAATTCAGGCACAAAATCCTATCATTCTTTCTTCTGACGGAGATTCAAATCTTTATTATCTTGAATATGACGGAAAAGCTTTATATCAGATAAAAATGCTGGAAAATCTTGAAACAAAAGATGAAGAAAGTGGAAAAGTTACCCGTTCTGTATCAAATCCAAGACTTGTAAAAACCTTACACGGGCCAAGAGGCTCTGGCGCAATCAACTGCGGCTATAAAAAATATAATGATATATTTTTAGGAAGTAAATCAGGTTCAATTTACAGACTGGACGCAGAAGCAACCAGTACAACTTACAACATGGAAGAAATCACCTCTTCAAAATATTCTAAGGTATATGATATTTGTGCAGCTCCTGAAGATTTTTACTTCCTTTCAAAAAATAAAATTTATCGTTCATCTTTTGATTCTGGTGAAATTAAGGAACTTGCAAAAACTTCCGGTCAAACAAATATAATTTCAAAAGATGATAACACAATCCTCTTATGGACCAAGGGAAGCAAAAGTCCGGTAACTCAGATTGATCTTTCAACAAATTCTACAAAAGAACTCTTTAATCCTGTAAATACAATTCAGAATTTAAGACATTTTAATATTAATGGAAAAGATTATCTTGTAGAAATTGAAAGCAATACTACCGTTAATATTTTTGATTTTTCTAATAATTCTTATAGAGAAATATACAGCGGTTCTGGTATTCAGGATGCAATTCTTGCAAATGATGGAAAATTATATGTTTCAAAATCTGCAGCAACAAATCCTCAGGTGCCAATGCTGTGTGTAAATCTTGAAACCCTTGAAACTGTACCACTTTCTGTAAAAGGAAACGTAATTTACGGTTTAAGTACAAACGGAACTTTAATTTACGGTATTAATTTAATTTCTGACGAAAGTGGCAGGGCAACTTATGTATTCTCTTATAATACACAGACTAAGGTTACAACAAACATCTTAAAATTCAGTGATGAAGACTCAGATGCCTTTACTTATCTTTATGGAAATAACCTCTTTACAAATATTGGTAAGAATAAGGTTTATTGTTACAACCTTAATACAAAGAAAAGATTTGCTTACAACCGTTCAGCTTCCATGCCACAGACAATCTGTCAGCAGGGAGGCCGCCTTGTAATCTTAAATTATAACGGAAGCATTTCCTGGTGTAATCCAACCAGTCAGCTTTTACTTGCCGACTGGTATTTAACCACTGATGAACAGTGGTATGAATTCTAATAAGGAATTATTTCCAGTCCGCAGTGTTTATTCCGCAGCCTCTCATTAAAGCTTCGGAGTAAACGCTTTCATAACCTTTTACAGATAAATCCCATGAGAAATCTTTCTGCATGCCTTTAAGCTGCATTTTCTTAATATGATCTTTTTTATTATAGTAAGCAAAAACAGCCCAGCCTACGGTGTTATAAACAGCATCTGGAGTTAAAGAATCAAAGAGGAAGCCGGTACCTTCTCCACTAGCTTCATTATATTGTTCTACAGTATCTGCCAGACCTCCGGTTCTTCTGACAATTGGAAGGGTTCCGTAAAGCATGGAATACATCTGATTTAAACCGCATGGTTCATATTTTGAAGGCATTAAGAAGAAATCTGAACCCGCTTCAATTAAGTGTGATAATTTTTCATCATAACCGATGTAAGCCCTTAAATTAGGCAGCTGGGCCTGTAAAGAGTTTATTTCGTTTTCACACCATCTTTCGCCTGAACCAAGAATGGCAAACTGTACATTCATGTTTTTACAAATGCTGTAAATTGAACCATAGTTTGGAGCAAAAATTTCTGCAATTCCCTTCTGGTCTGCAAGGCGGGTTACAATTCCAATTACAGGAACATTCTGATCAAGATTTAAGCCCATTCTAAGCTGCAGTTCTTCCTTACATCGTCTCTTGTTTTCGAGATTTTTATAATCGTAATTTGCAGGTAAAAGCTTATCCTTTTTTGGATTCCAGGTTTCTAAATCGCAGCCGTTTAAAACGCCTTTTACACAATCTGAGCGGACTCTGAGAAGACCATCGAGGCCAAAGCCTCCTTCCATTGTCTGAATCTCATTTGCATAGGTAGGAGAAACAGTTGTAATCATGTCTGCACATGAAAGTGCAGACTGCAAAAGATTTATTGCACCGTGGTGTTCAAGTCCTGCTCCATAATATAAGTTCCAGTCAAGACCTAAAGCAGGGAAAGAATCCTTGCCATATACACCCTGGTAGCCTAAATTATGAATTGTAAATACAGAAGAAGTATGAGCAAAATATCCGTTACGGCATACACATTTTAAAAGGACAGGTACTAATGCGCAGAACCAGTCATGGGCATGCATAATATCAGGATACCAGCCTAAAAAACGGCAGAGCTGAAAGGCTCCGTGACACAAAAGTGCACTTCTGTAAGGATTATCATGAAAATCTGGTTCCGCCTTAGTTCCGTAAATACCGTCGCGGCCATATGCCTGTTCATGATCAATAAAATAAACAGGCACATCTGAATCTGGTAAGGTTGACTGATAAAACTTTACCCAGGTTTCAATAGTTCCTGCAGCAACAGCAACAGGTTCATCTATAGCCTTAAGTTTTGACCGGTCAATCTTATAATATCTTGGCATAATGATTCTTACATCATGTCCCTTTTTTCTTAAACTGATTGCAAGAGCACTAACAGCATCTGCCAGTCCACCTGTTTTTGCGAACGGAACTGTTTCAGACGTAACCATAAGGATTTTCATAATTACTCTCCCTCTTCAACTGCTTTTTTAAAAGCCTCTTTTGAATTTAAAATGCTTTGTTCAGAACAACAGTAGGCAATTCTGAACCAGCCCTTACCGGCAAAACCGCTTCCCGGTGCACAAAGAATATTGTATTTTTTCAAGTGATTTGTAAAAGCCATATCATCATCATTCCACTTATCAGGAACTTTTACCCATAAATAAAAGGCTCCTTCCGGCTTTGCATATTTAAGACCTGCATAATCCATTACTTTGCAGATTTCGCGCATACGCTTTTCGTAAGTCGAAAAATCGCACTCCGCGTCCCAGGATTTTGCTATAACCTTCTGGAAGAAAGCCGGTGAATTAACATAACCGAGTACACGGGTACAGAAAATTGCACCTGCAATAAAATCAGCCTTTTCAGGGCAGACAGGATTTATACACAAATATCCTATTCGTTCTCCAGGGAGACTTAAATTTTTTGCAAAAGAAGTTGCAATTACCGCATATTCATATTTATCAAATACAGAGGCAACCTTTTTATTATTGTAAGTTATAACCCTGTAAGGTTCATCACAAATTAAATAAGGATACCTGCCGTTTGCTTTTCCAAATTCTTTCAGAACTTTTGAAAGTTCTATAATCTCTTCCTCAGAATAGATTCTTCCAGACGGATTATTAGGTGAATTGATTAAAACAGCTGCAGTTTTTGAATTGAGGGCTGCTTTAATTGCATTTACATCAAGACTAAAGTCTTCTGTTGTTTTTACGGCTACAACTTTTCCATTATGATTGTGAATATAATTGTTGTATTCAGCAAAATAAGGACAAGGAATTACAATTTCATCATCATCATTTAAAATTGTTTTTAAAACAACATTAAGGGCTCCCCCAGCCCCAACTTCCATTACAACATTAGAAAAATCGACCGGGCATCCCTGTTCAAGGGCTGTTTTCTGAGCCATTGCTTCGCGGGTTTCTTTATAGCCTGCATTTGGCATATAACCATGTCTTAAATGACTTCTATCTGCAGCAACTTCCATTACTGCATCAACAACCTTTTGAGGTGGATCTAAATCTGGATTTCCAATACTAAAATCATATACTTTATCTGCACCATATTTTTGTTTTAAAAGTGCACCTTCTTCAAACATCTTACGGATTACCCCGTTAGATGGACTTTCTACAATTGCTTTTACTTTCCGTGAAATCATAATACCTAATTATATCACTATTGCGCATAGATTTATAGAAATTTTAAGAATTTTCTTATTTTAAAAACAGTAACTAAAGTCTAAAAGTTTGGTTATCATTGCAACTGTAACGAAAAAAAACTATAATTTAAGAGGTTTATTTATGAAAAACAAAACATTATTATTTTTTATATTACTTTTTATCAGCTTTAATGCCTGGTCTCATCCTTTTAATAAGAAAATCTCTGAGAATGAATTACAGTCCCTGCAAAATGGTGAAATTCTTATCAGAAATATAGATTACAAAAAAAATATCTGCTTAAAAGCTGATTTTTCGCCTTTAACAAAAAAACTCATAGATATTTTTGACAGTCTTTCTCCAAAATATCTTGCAGAAGTTATTCAGATAAGGCCTTACCAGGGAAATGAAGATTTACCTGCAAAATTATCAGAACTTTTGTTCAATGTTCCTGATTATGCCGGTATTCCTTACTGGTCAGAAAGAAATGAAAGGTATTATGATTTATATTCATCAGCCGTTATAAAAGAAAGTCAGACCCAGGACAACTTTACCAGTATCAGAGCTGACCTTGAAATGCTTCCTTTTGGAACCGTAGATGAATTAATTGAAGTTACCGTGGAAGAGAATGCAGTTTTATATAACAGCGTAAACTTGAATAAACTTACTTATCTTAATAAATTTGACTGTGTATCTCCTAAAAAAATGAGAATGTGCATTTTACTTTTTAGGGATGACGATAACTGGATTTTATACGGAATTGGTGGAGTTAATGCTCCAAGAATTCCTTTCTTTACAGAAAGAATCGAAACTTCTTTTATAAACAGGATTAAAACTTTCTGTAATTTTATTTTTTCAAAAATATAAAAAAACTGGAGAAAAATTATGATATGGCTTATTGGTTGTAAAGGAATGCTGGGAAGTGAGGTTGCAAAACAACTGGAAGAAAATAAATTGCCATGGGTGGGAACCGATAAAGAAGTTGATATTACAGATTTTGATGCCCTTAATTCTTTTATAAAAGGAATTGAAACTGCATCATATTTTCCTTCTAAATTGTCCAGAACAGAAAGACAGGTAAAGTGGATTATAAACTGTTCTGCCTACACAAATGTTGATAAGGCAGAAGAAGATGTTGAACTTGCCACAAAGCTTAATCATACTGGAACCTTAAATATTGCAAGACTTGCAAGAAGCATTGGAGCAAAATTAATTCATATTTCTACAGATTATGTTTTTGACGGAAATGCAAAAGAACCTTATACAGAAGATATGCCTAAATGTCCTCTCGGAGTTTATGGAGCAACAAAATCTGCCGGTGAAGATGAAATTGCAAAAGAAATGAATACCTATTACATTCTGCGTACAGCCTGGCTTTATGGTTATAACGGTAAAAACTTTGTTTATACTATGACAAAATTAATGAATTCAAAAGATTCTATAAAAGTTGTAAATGATCAGTTTGGAAGTCCAACATGTGCCCTGGATCTTGCAGAAGTAATTATAGAAATCATTAAAAAATCTGAAAATGCAAAATCATTCTTTGGCAAAAACTCAATTCCATCTTACGGAATCTATCACTTTACAAACGGCGGCTCTACTTCCTGGTTTGAATTTGCTCAGGAAATTCAAAAACTTGGTAAAAAATACGACAGGATAAGCGGCGATTGTAAGGTGGAATCCTGCACAACAGAAGAATATGGCGCAAAAGTAAAAAGACCTGCCTATTCTGTTTTATCAAAAGATAAAATCTGTAAAGAATTAAAAATTAAACTTTCACCATGGCAGCAGAGCCTTGAAAAATTCATAAAAGGAAACCGATTTGAGCCTTTGTAAAAGAAAAACCTCATTTTTAATTTTGTTTTTAACAGGATTTTTTTCTCTTTTTTCTCAGGAAGTATTAAAGTCTTTTCAGGAAAATTATTATGAATTTTTGATTCTTGATGGACTTAGCAGTAGAAATTATATCACTTACCGCTCCCTTTCAAATGCCATTTATGAAACAGAAGAAAGCTCTGAAGAATTAGTATGGAATAAAGAAAATCTAAGCGGCCTATATAAAATGGATTTTAATTTTTCAAAATCCAACTGGTTTTTAAATGGTATAAATCAAAATCTTCTGGTAAAAATTCATGGTCCTGACTGGTACAACTCCTATAACAGTAAGGCTCCCTTTGGCCAGAATGACGGCGCTTTATGGCAGGGCCGGGGCTATAATTCTTCTTTTTCTACGGGAGCAACAATAAAAGCCTTTGGCCTTGAAATTACCGTAAAACCTCAGATGAATTACAGCCAGAACCTTGACTTTGATATAATGGAGCTGGAACTTTCAAAAACCACCGGCTATTCAGAATACAGTCACTGGTATTTATCTGCAGATTCTGTTCAACGCTATGGAGATTCTGCTTTTTCTCAGTTTGATTTTGGCGATACCGATATTCGTTATAATTTTTATAACTTTACAATTGGTTTTGGAACTCAGGCGGTATGGATTGGTCCTGCAATCTTAAATCCTATGCTTCTTTCAAATAATGCAGCATCTTTTCCAAAGCTGGACATAGGCTTAAACCGTACCCGATTATATATTCCTTTTACCAATATTTACGCCGGAGATATTGAATTCCATACTTTTACCGGCCAGTTACAGGAATCAGATTATTATGATAGTGATTCTTCAAATGATTTAAGGCAGTTTACCCTCTTTTCTCTATCTTATGCACCTTCATTTATGGAAGGCTTTTCGCTTGGAATTACAAAAACCTGTATGAACTACTGGGGAGACTCAAAATGGATTTATTATCTTAATCCTTTTTATTCAGATAATACCCTTAAAACTTCAACTTCAAGTGATGTGCAGGGAGAAGATCAGAAAGTTTCCTTTACTTTTGACTGGATTTTTGAAAAAGTCGGCCTTGAAACTTATGCAGAACTGGCAATTGATGATTTTTTACCCGGCGGATTTTCTTTTTATGAATATGCAAGATATCCTTTCCACACTATGGCATATACTGTAGGACTTAGAAAATCCTTTAATTTTAAGAAATATCCTAAGGTAAAAGGACTTCTGGAATTTGAATGGAACAGCAGCGAAGGAAGCCGCGACTACTACAACTGGCCTGCCGCCTACAATTTTGGAACACATTATCAGGTAAAACAGGGCCATACCAATAAGGGGCAATGGCTTGGAAGCGGTTTAGGCTATGGCGGAAACAGCCAGTATTTATCTTATACCCTGTATTCCCCTCACGGCTATGATAAATTCTTTATTGGAAGAAATAATCCCGATAACGGCTATGTAAATTACCAGATTTTATGGGGAACCAGCTCAACAGATAGGGCAAAACGCTGGTTTACAGCCTATAAGGCAAACTTTTATACTGGTGTAGAAACCTTATGGTTTTTACCTTCAAATCTGACTGTAAAAGGAGCTTTTGTATATAATCTTATAATTAATCCTTTATATAATCCCGGACTTTCATCAAACGGGGCTTATAGAGAATACACATACTGGCATAATTTCCATATTAATCTCGAATTGAATTACAGATTATAATTTATACAGATTATAATTTATACAGATTATAATTTATACAGATTATAATTTATAAATTCCTTTCTATAATAATATGGAAAATTTCTGGAAAGGGTTATATAATTTTATTATGACAACAGAAGAGTTTAAAATACATTTTAAAGAAAAATATAAATCAACCAGTTCATTTAAATGCGGATTGTCATTATTTTTTGTTGATATTTTTATGCTCATGGCATGCATTGGTATCGGCTTTTTCATTGTAAATTTATTTTCGATTGGAAGTATAAACTTCAAATCATTTATTAACTATTCAGTCTTTTTACCAATTTTTACAATATTTTTCATTGTAAACGGATTATATCCGGGCATTATGATTCCTCATGCAGAAGAAGTAAAAAGATGTACCCAGTCTGTATTTTTTACTTTTTTAATAATTATTCTGGTTATTCTTTTTTCAAATATGAAGAACATTCAGATTACAAAAAAAATTGTAAAGGAAAGTCACGATTTACAGATTATTATTGCCCTTGTAATTGCACTTATTTTTTCAATTCCTGTTTTACCTGGCATTCGTTCTTTATCAAAACATTTTTTTGCCCGTTTTAATTACTGGGGAGTACCTGCTGTTATTTACACAACAGGTGATTCGGCATTTCCTGTCGTAGACCGTCTTATTGCAAATAAGCATTTCTGCTACAGGCCAGTAATTATAATTGATTCAAATAAACCTTCCCTTTCGGAATATAAGGGAATTCCAATTTTTGAAAATTCCAATACAGAAATATTTAAAGCAATAAAGGAACTTAAAATAAAAAATGCTTTTATCTGTAGTTATGAAGGAGACCTTTCTTCTATCATGAGTTATTACAGATATACAGTTTCTGTATCAAAAAAACAAAATTCCTTTACCTGTACACAGCATTTAAAAGAAATTGCAGATATTATTGCCTTTTCTTCTACACATAACCTTACAATCAAGCCATATTATTATTTAAAAAGACTTGTAGATATTTTTATTGTTTTATTATTTACACCGATTCTGATACCTTTATTTATAATTTTATCGCTTTTAGTAAAATGTACTTCTAAGGGACCTGTTTTTTACGGACACAAAAGAATTGGTAAAAACGGAAAAGAATTTAAATGCTGGAAATTCCGTTCAATGGTTTCTAATTCGCAGGAAATACTTGAAGAAATTTTAAGAACAGATCCTGTAAGGGCTGCCCAGTGGGAAGCTGAAAGAAAATTTGTAGATGATCCGAGAGTAACAAGGATTGGAAAAATTTTAAGAAAAACCAGTCTTGATGAATTACCACAATTATTCAATGTATTAGTTGGACAAATGAGTCTGGTTGGGCCAAGACCAGTAACTGCCCCTGAAGTTGAAAAATATGGAAAGGCAAAAGATTTTGTTTTATCTGTTTTACCAGGTTTAACAGGATTATGGCAGGTAAATGGCAGAAGTGAAACTTCTTATGAAGAAAGAATTTACTTCGACGGTTATTATATTCAAAACTGGTCTGTCTGGCTTGATTTATGGATTTTAATTAAAACAATCTGGGTTGTTTTAAAAGGAAAGGGAGCTTACTAAGACTTTATGAAAAAATATTTTTTACTTGTGCTTTTGTTCTTATTTATTTTGCCTCTTTATTCACAAAGTAAATATCAGATTACAGATGTAAATTATACAATCAAAGGCTGTGGTCCTAAAATTATGGGACAAACAAAGGCCTATGCGCTGGAAAACTATGAAGCAGTTGATAAAGAAATTGTCTTTAATAGTGAAGATGAATTAAAAGAATATATTAAAGATTATGAATTAAGACTTAATAATTTAAGGAATTTTGAAACAATTGTAATATCTTATTCCTATAAATTAGACGAAAATTCAAATCCCGATTCTATTATTCCTGTAACATTAAATGTTCAACTTAAAGATTCAATTCATATTTTAGGCCTTCCCTACCCAAAATATAATTCAAATGAAGGCTTTACCCTTAAATTAAAACTAAAAGATACAAACTTTATGGGTACAATTAATGAAATGAATGCTTCTTTTGATTTTAAACTTGAACAGGAATCAGAAGACCAGCCAATAAAAACAAATTTCGGATTTACCTTTAATTATGATTATCCATTTAAGATTAAAAAAGTTAATTTCAAATGGATAAATGATTACTCTTTCTTTTATAAAGTTGGAAACTGGTCTCCTGAATGGAATGCTAAAACAGGTATTGAAATTAAATATAAACAGAAAAATATTAACTATGTTCTTGATTTATATCAGTCAGTAAACAGAGATTTTGATTATTCAGAATATAATGATTTAACATATTTTGGTGAAGAAGTTAAATTCAGCCTTCCAATTGATATATTTGAAATAAAGAATGTAAGTACCCTTCAATACACTCCATATGTAGATTTTGTCTTTAATTTTGACAAAAATAAAATCAATATAAATAATTCTTCCCTTTCAAGTCCTTATCTGACAGTAGGACACAGTCTTGCCATAAAGAGGGTTAACTGGAACAGAAATTTAAGGGATGGTATTAATTTCGAAGTAGGAAATTATTACAAATATAATTTCCAGAGAAAAATGTTTTATACAAACTTTAATTTATCCTTAAATGTATATAAATCTTTCCCACTCTTTAATACTGATAATTTTATGAACCGTTTTGGACTGGCCGGAAGAATATATGCTTTTATAGATATTTATGACTATACTAATATTTATTTTCAAAATGATGGAAGTAAAATTGGCGGATATTTAAGAGGAGCCAGAGATTACCAGAAATTTACAGCAAGCGAAGTAAGTGACTGGTACAGCTTACAGACTCCAACAGCCTTCTGTTTTAGTTTTGATATACCTGTTCATATTTTTGAAACACATTTTTCAAACAAAACTTTCTTCAGATATTTTAATTTTGATTTACAGATATCTCCATTTATAGATTTTGCCGTATTCTATAATAAATACACAAAGAACTGGTTTGACTTAAAAGATGGAGTTTATACCGGTGGAATTGAAGTACTTGTTTATCCTGCAAAATGGTCAAGTTTTACAGTCAGAGGAAGCCTTGGCCTTGATTTATCAAGAACTCTCTTAAAAAAGATTGTAAACACCGACTGGCGCGAAAATTGTGCTCTTTATGAGATTGATTTTGGTATTGGCCTTAAATATTAATTATATTTATTGAAGTTTTGGATCCAGCTTCTGCAGCTGGATTACAGCTTCCTGCTGCCAGTAACGTTCTGGAGAATACAAAACAAGAATCTTCAGAAGACTTTTTGAAAATTCTACATAACCAAATTCGCTTGTATAAGCAGCAAGAGTATTAAAGGACTTCCAGATTTGATTTTCACTACCCCAGGTTAAAATATCATTGTGATAACTGCATTCCTGAAAAAAGGTTTTCAGATCTTTATATTCGTAATCAAAATTTCTTAATTTTAAGGTCTCATATATTTTTGTAAAAGATGTCAGGCAGAATAATGAAGCATATAAAAGAGCCTTTTCCTGGTCATTCTTTTTGTAATAATACTGACTCAGTTCATTATAGGCCTGAAGACTGTAATAATTATCTGCTCTGTGAAGTATAAAAAACTTTTCAACAGAATCAGCTTTGTTTGCTTTAATTGTTCTTAAAATTGAATTTTTTAATGTTGTATCTTTAAAAGCAGAATCTTCTGTAAGGATATTTAATAATCTTACTTCCAGCTGATTATCGTTTCCACTTAATCTGCTGATATCTGCCAGCATGTATAAAATTTCATACTTTTCATCAGGTATATCAAGATAATCTTTATTATCTAAAGCCATTTTATAATAGCTTTCAGCATATTCGTATTCACCTTCCAGCTTATAAATATCTCCAATTAATTTCTGCGCTTCAGGATATACTTTTGTTCCGCTTATAAATTCAATAAGCTTCGAAATTGAAGAATCAAAATTTTCTATATCGTATTTTTTTATATAATACTGGATGATTTTAATTGCTTCAAATTCATTTCTTTCGTTTAATATTTTAAGTACTGAATTTATGTTGTCACCCACAGCTTTTACTCTTCTTGCAGAAAGAGAATCATTAAGTATCTTAAGCTGATTTTCTACCATTTCTTTTTTATATAAAATTGCATCTTCAGAATATTTTAAAGCTTTTCCATAATCATTATTTTCCAGAGAATCAAGAGCCTTTCGGTAAGTCTGTTCTGCAAGAGCAAAATTCATATTTGATTGTGCAAAAGTATTAATTGCAAGTAAAAGACTTAATGTAAAAATGATAGTTCTTTTCATAAAATATCCAAACCTAAATTATAGTGAATTTAATTCTTCTTCAAATACTTTATCGGCATCTTTTGCATCAATTGTTCGTACTATTTTACCTTTTTTGAATATAATTGCCTTATCATTGGTTCCGGCTATTCCAATATCTGCATGCCGGCCTTCTCCAGGTCCGTTTACAACACAGCCCATTACCGCTACTGTAATATCTTTATCTAAAGCCATAAGTTTATTCTGCCATCTGTCTACAAAGGAATGAACATCAAACCCTATTCTTCCACAGCGGGGACAGCTTACAAGGGTAACCCCACCCTTTCTTTTATTACATTCCTTAAGAATATTGAGGCCTGCAATAACCTCATTTTCTGCACTTGAAGAAAGACTTACACGGATAGTATCTCCAATGCCTTCGTTTAAGAGAGTTGAAAAGGCTATGCTTGATTTTACAATTCCACCAATTAAAGGACCTGCTTCTGTTACACCAAGATGAAGGGGATTATTGTATTTTTGAGCATAAAAACGATTACATTCAATAGTTTCATGAACGTCACTTGACTTCATACTGACTACATACTGGTCAAAATTAAGTTTTTCGAATACTTCTGCTTCTCTTGCAGCTGTTTCGCATAAGCCCTGAGCTCTGCTGATTTTTCCTTCCATAATTAATCTTTGTAAATCCTGAGGAAGACTTCCGCTGTTAATACCTATTCGGATTGCTACACCATTATCCTTACAGGCGTCTACAACTGCTTTTGTATTTTCGAATGAACCTATATTTCCGGGATTAATTCGTATAGCAGCAACATTTCCTTTTAAACATTCAAGAGCAAGTCTGTAATCAAAATGAATGTCAGCAACTAAAGGCATTCTGCTTCTTTCTGCAAGAAGATTTAAGGCTGCAGCACTTTCCATATCGGGAACTGCAAAACGTACAATATCACAGCCTATCATTTTAAGATCATTTAATTCTTTTAAAATTCTATCAAGTTTTTCGTTATTTGAGGAAAGATCTGTAATGCTTTCCTTCCACATAGTTTGCAGGCTTACCGGATGTCCGGAACCTATTGTTATTCTATCTGTAATGCCTTTTCCACCAAGGCTGACGCTCTTACTATTCATAATTAAATTATAGCAGAAATTTTAGCAAAAAAAAAGGCTGGAGTTTATTAAACTCCAGCCGTAACCATGTTGTTCTGCTATACAAGAATGTCAAGGTACGCTTGCGCTAAAAACCTTGACATTCTTGTTTCGCATAATTATCAAAAAATTAATCGATACGCTCTTGTCAAGGCTCACTTCGTTCAGGGCCTTGACAAGGCGTTTCGCATAGTTATCAAAGATGATAACTATGCGATCATAGAGAATACCATTGCGAAGAGGGCAACAGATTCACAAAGACCTACTACCATAATATACTGTGCAAAACCTTTTCCTGTTTCACCAAGAGCATCAGAACCGGCAGCACCAGCTTTTCCCTGAGCAATAGCAGAGAAACACATTGCAAGACCAGAAGCAATACCAATACCTAATGCCATACCAGGATTTTCAGCACCTAAAGTCTTTAATCTAATAGACATTAAAAGGAAGCCGTAAATTGTCTGTGTTAAAGGAGCACCTGCAAATACTGTTAAGATGAATGGAGCTGGTTTGTTATTTACATAACAGCGTTTCCAAGCACCAATTGCACCCTGTCCGGCAATTCCAATTCCAATTGCTGAACCAATAGCAGCAATACCCATACAAATAGCAGCACCAAGCATACCAAAAAATTCTGTAGTCATATCTTATCTCCTATAAAAGCCTGTCGGCATTTTTTATTCTTTAAATGGCTGATATTTTGTACCAGACCATGAAACTCCCAAGTGTGTTGAGAATTCAAGAGTATTCAAACGTACTCCATGTACAATTACTGAAAGTAAGTTCAAAATCATATTTAATCCATGACCGAATACTAACAGTAAAACTGCAAATATAAATAATATTGCATGGCCTAAAATTGGACCTGCCATAGTATTTACAGTATCAGAAATTGCGGCACCAGCCAGACCTACAGCCCACAAACGGATGTAAGAAACAATATCTGAGAAAACATTTACAACGCCTAATAAAACTGAAATTATATTCTTTAAACTTGCAAGAATAGATTCTCCAATGCTGCCTTCATAATTTGCAAAGACAAAACTTAGAACAAATCCTATTGCAATTAAAGAAATTTCAATTTTACCAACCGGAACATTTCCTATATAACCAAGCATTGGGAAAACTTTTCCGTTTACAACCATTGCCAGTACAATCCAGAACATTCCTATTAATTGTAAAAGCGAACCTATATCACCTAATGCCTTTAAGAAGTTCCTGTTGGAACAATTTCTTATAGAAGCCTTTATATGAGCTATAGAAAGCTGTAATAAAGCTAAGGCAAAACAGAAAATCTGCAGGTTCTGGTCCTTGGTAAGGTAAACTGATGGATCAGAATTCCATGGAACCATCCAGTGAGCATCAGCTTCTGCACTGGAAATTAAAGGTATAGAAAGATTCTTGAGCCATTCTGGTAATAGTTCTGCAGGAATACCAAACCAGGTACAGGTTACCATACCCCAGATTACAGTTGCAGCTCCTACCAGAGTTACAAGGCCTAATAATGGAGAGAAAGGTTTCTTTGCAGCAGCATTTTTAATCATCATTAATAATGCAACTACAGTTACAAGTAAACCATATCCGCCATCACCAAAAATCATACCAAAGAAAATTGTAAAGAATAACAAGAACCAGCCTGAAATATCGTATTCGTTATATCCAGGAACAGTTCCCAAAAAGTCTGTAAGCGGATAAATTAAGCTTACAAATTTATTATTCTTAAGTTTTGTTGGTACTTCTGAATCATCCAGCTGTGCATCTTCGTATGCGAGAGCCCACTGGTTCTTTTTACATTCTTCTGCAAATACAGGAAGTTCTTCACTTGGTACATAACCGCTGATCCAGGCAAGATCATTTTCTGATCCGTCTTTTTCGCATGACATACCTGCATTTATATTTTCAAATTCGATGTCTTTTTCAAGACTCTTTTTGAAAATTGTAATTGAAGGAAGATATTTTGCATTTGCATTATAGAAAGCTTCAATTTCAGAAATTTCTTTTTTATCAGTTTCAATTTCACTGATTAATTCATCAGTAGATAATCTTGGGAATGGAACTTCAAAAGCTTCCGGAATAAGTTTTTCAGGTCTTTCATTTCCACCGTTCAAGATTAAAAATCTTACTGATCTCTTGTCATTATTAACAAGAATTGTCTGAATATCAGGATCTATTTCTGCATATTTATCTGCAGCAACTTCATAAAGTTTAAGCTGAATATTCTTTTCTTTAAGATATTCAAAATCACTTAAATTTACACTTCCCCATTTACTAAAACGGTCAAGTTCAGTTGTATTTGCAGATATCTCTTCAAGCAGCTGTTTTTTTCTGTCATTTTTGGTGACAATTTCGCTGCAAAGTTTGATTACTTCTTCAGAAGATAAATCTGAAACTTTCTTTGTATTTTTAGAAAGTTTAATTTCACCAAGAATTGCTTCAGAAAGATTTGCATTGCTGGTAAATTCCTTAAATGCAGAAAGTTTTTCGCTTGATCCTTCCAGAGTTTCAAGATGAACTAAACCAATTTTTCGAAGGGCCTTTAAGCTTTCTTCTTTTTCTCTATTCAGCAAAACAATAGAGACTTTAGTCATTTTTTCAATCATGATTCAGCCTCCTTTGCTTCTTCAAGTTTTGACTGAAGTTTTTTCTTAGAAATCTTACTTCTAACAACAGCGGCAACCTGTTCATCTCCCAGATATACGGAAATTTTCTTGATGTTAGCTTTTGTTTCTGGTATTTTTACTTTTTCAAATAAATTTACCCTTTGAGTTGTTGTTCTCAACTCCTGAGACAAGAGTCTAACCTGCTCATCTAAAACTTCTGCTTCAAGATCTAAAGACAATGCCTTTTCCATTCGGTCTGCGGCCATATCAATCCATAAAGGTGTATCATAGAGATCATATTCGCCTCTACCAAAATCTGCACCTTCATAGACCGGAATATTTACACCGGCAATATTTCCCCAGCCTTTCTTTATATTTTTTACAGTTACCATTTCTGGCTTAAAAGCATCTTTTTCTCCGAATACAGCAATCCACTGTTCAAACTCTTTTTCGAGTTGAACTCTTGCTGCGCGGACTTCTTTAGCCTTGGCATCAATAGAGCGTATTTCTGTTTGCAGCTGTTGTTTCTTGAGCTGAAGTGTTGGAAGATACCTTTTGTACATTTTAAGGGCATCTTTCTGTACTTTCTGCTCATTTTTTGTCAGCTTTATTTTTGCCATTTAGCACCCCTAGTTCTTTGGCCAATACTCGTCAATAAGAGATGTCTTTAAACCTGTTTCTTCAGGTTCAAAGCACTCAGCTAAAATTTTCCAGCCTAAGTCCAATGCTTCTTCAAGAGGAATATTTTTTGAAAGGTCCATCATACCGTCTTCAAATTTCTTTCCGTAATTAAGAAGTTTTTCATCCCATTTACTCATGTTGAAACCCATTGATTTCTTTTCAAGGGTATCTTTATAACTTGAATAAAGACGAATCATACCATCCATTAAAGCACGATGGTCTGATCTTGTAGATCCGTTTACGTTCTGTTTAAGACGTGACAAAGATCCGAATGGCTCAATACGACCGCCTTTAAGGTAGTACTGTCCTTCTGTAATGTATCCAGTGTTATCAGGAACCGGATGAGTAACATCATCACCAGGCATAGTTGTTACAGCAAGGATTGTTACAGAACCTGCGCTATCAAAGTCAACGGCTTTTTCATAGCGGGCAGCAAGCTGAGAATAAAGGTCTCCAGGGTAACCACGGTTTGAAGGAACCTGTTCCTGGGTAATGGCAATTTCCTTCATTGAGTCTGCAAAGTTTGTCATATCGGTAAGAAGAACAAGAACATCTTTACCTTTAAGGGCAAACTGTTCAGCAACTGCAAGTGAAAGATCAGGAATTTTCTGACATTCTACTGTAGGGTCAGCAGCTGTATGCATAAACATAACAGTTTTACTTAAAGCACCACCATCTTCAAGTGTCTTTTTGAAGTAAAGGTAGTCATCATATTTAAGACCCATACCTCCGAGAACAATTACATCAACTTCTGCCTGCATGGCAATGCGGGCAAGCAGCTGGTTGTAAGGTTCTCCTGAGATTGAGAAAATTGGAAGTTTCTGAGAAACAACCAGTGTATTAAACATATCAATCATTGGAATACCAGTACGAATCATACGACGTGCCATAATACGTTTTGAAGGGTTTACAGAAGGTCCTCCAATTGTTACGAGACAGTCTGAAAGGGCTGGTCCATTATCACGAGGCTGAGCAGAACCATTGAAAATTCTACCAAGCAGGTTATCAGAGAAAGAAACTTCCATCTGATGACCGAGGAATTTAATATGGTCTCCGGTAGAAATACCTCTACCACCTGCAAAAACCTGTAAAGAAACTACATCGCCGTCAATTTTATTAACTTCGGCAAGTGATTTTCCAAAACGGGTTTCAATTTCTGCAAGTTCTCCATAAGCAACATTATCAGCTTTTACTGTGATTACACTACCAACGATGGATTCAATTTTACTATAAACTTTGTTCATAATTATTCACCATCCTTTAACATAACTGCAACATCATCACGTACTTTTCCATTTGCTGAAAGGTAATGTGCTTCAATGTCATTTTCTGCAGCCTTAAATTTATCAGAATTCCATAAAGAGTAATTCCAGTCTATGAATTTTTGTCTCATCTGATTAAAGAAGTTTCTTGCACTTTCCTTATCATTAAGAGCAAAATCTGAACCTAAAATTTTAACAACCTTATTGAAGGTGTATTTCTGACGTTCAACACTTACAGCAGCATCAATTTCATCAAATGAGTTCTGCTGCATATAAACTGCGTCAAGGAATTCACTCTTAAGGTATTCAATATAATCTTCAGTAGTTGTACCTTCTTCACCTACTACCTTCATCATCTGATTTACTTCTACACCACTTAAGAAAAGTTTGCGTGCATAAGAAACCCATGCTTCTGGTAAAACTGATTTATATTTTGACCATGAAATAATAGGGTCAATAGCAGGATATTTACGTGCATCTGAACGTTCACGTGAAAGTCCGTGGAAGGCACCAACAACTTTAAGAGTTGCCTGAGTTACAGGCTCTTCAAAGTTACCGCCGGCAGGAGAAACTGTACCACCAATTGTTACAGAACCAACATTGCCGTCGCGGAGGCGTACAATACCAGCGCGCTCGTAGAATGCTGCAATATAAGACTCAAGATAAGCTGGGAAAGCTTCTTCTCCAGGAATCTCTTCAAGACGACCAGACATTTCGCGCAAAGCCTGTGCCCAGCGCGAGGTTGAGTCTGCAAGAAGAAGAACGTGAAGTCCCATCTGGCGATAGTATTCAGCAAGTGTAACAGATGTATAAACCGAAGCTTCGCGGGAAGCAACAGGCATTGATGATGTATTACAGATGATGATTGTTCTTTCCATTAAGGAACGTCCGGTTCTTGGATCTTTAAGTTCAGGGAACTCTTTAATTGTTTCTACAACTTCACCCGCACGTTCACCACAGGCAGCGATGATTACGATATCAACGTCGGCGTTACGGCTGGTTGTATGCTGAAGAACTGTTTTTCCTGCACCGAAAGGTCCTGGAATACAATATGTACCACCTTTAGAAACAGGATAGAAAGTATCGATAAGACGAACCTGAGTAACCATTGGCTCGCTTGGTGCAAGACGTTCTGCATAACAGTCAACAGCACGTTTTACAGGCCATTTGAAAGCCATCTTAAGTTCGTGGTCGTTTCCTTTTTCGTCTGTAACAACTGCCATAACGTCATCAATTGTATAAGATCCGGCTGGAGTTACCTTTTTTACTGTGTATAAACCAAGTAAATCAAAAGGAACAAGAATTTTATGTGTGAAAGGTCCTTCTGGAACGGAACCAATAGAATCTCCACGAAGAACTTTATCACCTTCTTTTACAGATGGAGTCCAGTCCCATTTTTTATCTCTTGGAAGAGAATCTACATAAACACCTCTTTCAAGGAAGAAGCCTGCTTTTTCTGCAACTAAAGGTAATGGATTTTGTAAACCATCAAAAGTCTGGCCCAGCAAACCTGGTCCTAATTCAGCACAAAGAAGATCTCCGGCCAGTTCAACAGTATCACCGGCTTTAATTCCCTGTGTCATTTCAAAAATCTGCATCTGGGCGTTATTTCCACGAATTCGAATAACTTCTCCCCGAAGCTTCTTTCCATCAACATTAACGTAGCCAACTTCATTCATAGAAACTGAACCATCAAATTCGATGGTAATCATATTTCCATTAATGCCGACTACTTTTGCTTTTGTATCGGTCATCTATTTTCTCCTAGAATGTTATCATATATTTCATGATAAGAAGCTTTACCATTTTCCATATCAAATTTACGCATTCTCTCTACCAGCATAAGTTTGATTCCATAAGCATAAACTGCATCAATTGAAAAAGCGTCTAAGGGACGAATTTCATCTAACAGTTTAGTTCTATATTCATAAAGAAACTGTTCTGCTGAATAAGGACTGTCCATTCCAACTGCAGTTCTGGCTACAGTAACGATATCTGCTGTACAGCCAGGTGGAAGTGGAAGTGCATCTTTCTTCATTTTTTGAGCTCGAATCTGGGCCAGTGCAAAACGTAGATTTCTTTCTTTTTCATACCAAGTATCTAAAAATACAGAATTTGTAGAAACCGGCTCTTTTGGTGGAACTAAAGAAAGCCCATTTAAAGTCAATTTTTCCTGATCAGAAATAAACCTGCAGGCTAATTCTCTAAAGGATGAAGAATTAAGCGGAAGGTTTGATTTTCCTTCTGTAAGTGAGATATTTGGTAATTGAGAAACCAAATAATAATATGCCACTATTAAAGTCCTTTTGCAGCATCATTCATTAATGCAGCAACTTTTGGATTTAAATATGTACTGAACATTTCTGCGAGTGATTCTGCTGAATAGTCATAGAATGCAGCACCATTATTAACTCCAATTCTGAAACCAGAAGAAAGTGATTTGTCAGCTTTTACTTCCATTCCTTTTGAAATCTGAGCTTTTAATTCATTTTTAAGTCCAGCTTCAAGAACCTTTAAGTCAGCTTCGCTTAATAATACAGAAAGTCCGCTGGCATCTGTATTTTTTGCCCACTCCTTAACTGTTTCTGGAATTACTTTAGCAAGTACATCTTTAGACATTGCTTTTGATGTATCTTCAAGTATAATTCCTTCAAATTCTTTGATTAAAGAATCCTTAAAAGAAAGAAGCATGTTTCTTGCAGCCTGTTTAATGGCTTCATCACTTGCTTTTTCAGTCTTTTCTGCTTCGATTTTTGCATTTTTTATAATTTCTGCTGCTTTTTCCTGAGCATCAGCAATTATCTTTTCTGCCTTCTTCTCCGATTCAGCAATAGTTTTAGCAGATTCTTTTTCTGCTGCAGCTACGCCGTCTTTTTTGATTTTGTCAATCAATTCTTGTAACTGTACATCCATTACAAACCTCTCTGTCTTATAGTTACTATATTAAATACAATTTTAATATACTAATTTTAGCGTTGTTTCTATGAGAATTCAAACATTTATTTGTTTTTTTGATACTTTTTGTTATATTTTTTGTTGAAAACTATATTTTGAAGGAATAAACGGTTTTTGCCTTCATAATTTGTCCAGGTTCCAGAATACAGGTTGGGAAATCAGGATGATTTGGAGTATCCGGGAAACACTGAGTTTCTAAACAGAAGGCCTCGTGATTATTATAGATTCTTCCGTTCTTACCCTGAATTCCTTTTATAAAGTTTGCAGAATAGAACTGACATCCAACCATATTTGTAAATACAGTCATTTCGTGTGAGCTCTCAGGTTCTGTTACAGTACAGAATTCAACAAGATCTTTATCATCAAGAGGCACACCTGTGCAGCTTTTATCATCACTATACATTTCTGTTGTATAACAGTGGTCGTAGCCAACTCCTACCTGAGCAATATCTTTTCCAATCTTCTTTTCTTTTGATGTAAAATCGAATGGAGTTCCACTTACATCAAGGATTTTTCCGGTTGGAATTAATTTTGAAGAAACTTCAAGGCGTCCCGAAGAATTCATTTTTAAGATATGTTCTCCAACATCTCCGTTTCCACGAAGGTTGAAATAAGCATGATTTGTAATATTTATAGGTGTTGCTTTATCTGTAGAAGCGTTATAAATACAACTTAAATTATTATTTTCATCAAGAAGATAAGTAACGCTGAGTTCTACGTTCCCAGGAAATCCCTGTTCACCATCTTTTGAAAGTCTTGTAAATTTAACACCGGCATAACCGTCTTTTTCTATTACTTTTGCTTTCCACAGCATTTTATCAAAGCCTGAAAAACCACCGTGTAAGGTATTTACACCGTCATTTTTATCAAGGCTGTATTTTTTGCCGTCAAGAGTAAAGGAAGCTTTTCCTATTCTGTTTGCGAATCTTCCTACAATTGCTCCAAAACAATAATTTGAATTAAGCCATCCTTCAAAAGTTGAATAGCCTAAAAGAACATCTGTTTTGCTTCCATCTTTATTATTTAATACAATACTTGTTATAGTACAGCCATATTCCATACAGGAAAATGACATATTATCATTCTTTACCGTATAAAGATTTACTTTTGTGCCGTCACATAGTATCCCGAATTTCTGCTTTTTTACTTTCATAAAAATCTCCTTATAAAATAAAAAATCTCTATTTTATCTATAACATATCTATTATTAGCTGAACCTCTGTAATTGAACAGGAAAGTTCATTTGCTATCTCTTCAACACCGTGTCCGGCATCATGCAACATCTGAACTTTTTGACTTAATGATTTTTGCTTTTGTTCCGGAGTCGCAATTTTTGTATCATCATATATCTTTGTAATAATTAATGGAACTTCTTTTAAAGCAGCTCCTTCTGGAGTAACAATGGTTTCGTCCTTTATAATCGAAGGACTTTCATCTTCATCAAAAAGAGAATTCTGCTGTTTTTTTACGGCATATGCCGCATTTGGATCTGGAAGCGGCTTATCGTTTGTCTTTTTTTTATTTTTTATAGCTGGAATATTCTCTACATATTTATTTGTCTGGTAAATTACAGGTTTACTTCCGCTGGCAGTTTTTTCTGCTTCGGCAATCATGTTTCTAAGGCGGTCGGTAGCCTGATTGAATTTTTCCATTTGATTTTCAGACTTTCTTAGTAAATCCTGAAGGCCGGTTTTTGAAGCATTAATTAACTCTAAATCGCGATTAGCCTGATTATTTAAGTCAGTAATCATTTTATTCATGTAATTCTGAGTTTTTTCAAGAATATGCTGTGTAGAAAATAATTTTTTAAATCTGATAAGAAGAATAACTAAAATGCTTATTGTCAGGAGATTTAAGAATATTGAAATATAAAAAGCCACAGTTACCTCGTAATATCAATAATTGAACCTAAGTAAGGATTATAAGATCTGTTCTTTCTTGGCAGTTTTTCGTTATCCTCATTTTTAGAAGCTTCAGAATTGTTTTGTCTTTTTCCATTTTGAGAAGCGGAGTTTGATCCATCTTCGTTTACGTTTGAAGACCTTGAATTCTGATTCGAAGTCTGGTTAACCTTTGAAGCATTCTCTAAATCTCTTTTAATGTTGTTCTGCTGCTGCATTTCCTGTGCAAGCTGGGCCTGCTGCTGAGTGTTAACACTTTTAGAGATATTAGATTGCTGCTGATATATGATCTGAAGATCAATCGGCTGAATACCCACTTGGCTGTCCCTCTTCTGCAGTTAAAGAAGGAGGTTCATAAGCACCTCGTTTACTAAAACTTTTTTCATAATAGAATGTAACTGCACTAGTATCCATTTTTACTTCATCTAATGCATCACGAATATAAATCTTAACACCAGAATATACAGTTCCTTCAACCTTAACCTTACCGATTGCCTTAAGCTTACGTAAGTGTTCCTGAATTGTTTCAATTTCATGGTTCATTTCTTCAAGCTCATCGGTAATCTGATTAAGTTTATTTTTATAATCCTTAAGTTTTTCTTCTTTTTCCTGAGGTAACTTCTTTCTGAGTTTTTTCTGCTGTTCGAGGTTCTGAACATCAAGCTCGAATTTTTCGTAATCTTTAGTTAAGTCACCCTGACGTTTCTGTAATTCTTCCAGACGTTTTTTAGCACGAGGGTCAATACCAACTTCAAGAATTGTTTCTGTTCCTCCACCCGGAGAACCAATATTCTTTGCACAAATCTCTTCTGTAGCTAAAAGATGTCCCCCCATAATCTGGGCTTTTTTACCGCGTACTACAATATTCTTCATTGCAGTTACGTTAGAGTTTACAATTGAGTCATTTACAATTACGTTTTCTTCAACTTCTACAGTGGTATCATTAATAAATTTAGCCCATAAAGATTTACCGGCTTTTACATAACCTTCACCTTTACCGTAAATACCCTGTCTTACAATAATGTCTCCGGTTGCTTCAAGAATAGATTTATCTACAATTCCGTTTACTTCAATATTTGTAGCTTCAACCTTATAGCCTTCTTCAACTCCACCCTTAATAATAACTGTTCCAACAAACTTAACATCACCAGTCTTAACATTAACGGCATCGAGGTATTTGATTGGTTCTACAGTTACTTTACCATTAACAAGCATAACTTCACCATCAATCTGGGCTTTAATTGTTACGCCGTCGCGGTCAAGTTTAACATTGGCACCAAGCTGAATTTGTATATCTTTTCCGTTTTTTGCTTCCAGGTAGCGGCCAAAAAGTGTTTTTCCACCCTTTCCTCTTTCTGCCGGTATTTTTACGGCAAGAGGCTGATCTGCAATAACGTTTTGAATCTGATTTAATTCCTTATAGTTAATATTTCCTGTATCAGAAACTTTTGCTTTAAGCTTTTTAGGATCTGTTTCAAAGTTATAAGAAATGTATGCATCTTTTCCATCAACAGGAAGTATTGCAGAGGCAACTTCAAAAGGAATATTATAAACAGGATTATCAACAAATTCTGAAATCTTATCTAAAAGGAAGCACTGGTCAATAACTCCCTGCTGTAAAAGGCTTCTTTTTATCATTTCATCAGAAGCTTCTGCACCGCTCATTGATGGAGGACTTACAACAATAGAAGCTTTAAGTTCATCTTTTGTTATATCTACGGAAATAAGAACATCACCAGCAGGAATATGCTTATACTGACCAACTACCAGATACTGGCCGTCTGTACCATTTTTAATATATTTATGAATTAAGCCCTCATCAAACTCAAGGGTGTCTTCACGTTTAATATCTTCAAAGATTTCTTTATCGTCAACAGGAAGTCCTTCTCCCCTTGGAAGAATAACCTTAAGCATAATATCTGAACCAAAACGACGTACATAATAAAGTCCGTCCTGATTCTGAACTTCTACTGTATCTGTTAAATCATCCTCATCGAATAAGCCGTCAGAGGCAAGTTTAACCTTCTTAACGATTGTGCTAGGATCCTGATATATCTTGATTTTCCATGGCTTTTTTCCCAGTCCAAGGAATCCGTCACTACCTTTTTCTACAACTTCGTAATGAAGGTTTGAAACTTTTGTATCAAGCTGGACTGCGGCATCAGACAAAGCTTCATCAATTGTATCCGCATTAACTTCAACCATATGAAGTTCTTTATCTTGAGAAAGATAAATTTTCATGTCTTCACGAAGCTTTTCTAATGTTACCATTTAGTTTTAAATGATTCCTTTTCTTAAATTTGTTAATTTGGCTCTTAAACGTAAGTTTGCTTTTGTATGCAGCTGAGAAATGCGTGATTCACTTACTTCAAGAACTTCTCCAATTTCTTTAAAAGTCAAATCTTCATGATAGTAAAGAACAATTACCATTTTTTCTTTTTCAGGTAATTCACTTATGGCCTGGGCAATAACTTTTTTGATTTCTTCGCGCTCGGCAATTACATCCGGATTCAGGCTTGAAGGAGCTTCAATATTATTTCCAATAGACATGTTGTCGTTGTCATCGCCGGTATACCATACATCATTTAAAGATAATACAGAGGTTCCGGAAACCTTCATGATAGTTCTGTGATATTCGTCTTCTGACATGTGAAGGGAATCTGCAATTTCCTGATCGCTGGCGGTTCTTCCAAGTCTTGATTCAAGAGTAACAATTGCATCTTCGATTTCGCGGGATTTTTGTCTTACTGAACGAGGTACCCAGTCTATCTGTCGAAGTTCATCAAAAATAGCACCACGAATACGTGTAACTGCATAAGTTTTGAATTTTACGTTCTTAGTAACATCATATTTATTTATAGCATCTAAAAGACCAAACTGACCAAAACCAACTAAATCATCAAATTCAACACTATTAGGCATACCTGTTGCAACTTTTCCTGCAACGTATTTTACCAGAGGCATATATTGACGAATAAATTTATCTCTTAAAGATGGCGATTTTGTTTTTTTATATTCTTCCCAAAGCTTATCTTCTTCTTCTAAATCGTTAATTGGCATTGATTAAATCCCCTCTTTTTATGATTCATCATCATTGGAAAGAGCCGAACTGATAGCTTTTGCCATAAGTGCAGCATCTTGAATTCCTACATCTTCAAGTGTCTTTTTGGAGCCAGAACTTGAAAATGAACCCGTAAAGTCCGAAGTATCAGAATCTGTTGAAGTATCTTCACCAGCAGATGATTCAGAACTCTTATTTCCAAAATCCAAATTTTCCATATCAGGAAGAACATCGATATCAGATTCAAGGTTTGTATCCTCTGGTGCAGCCTTTATAATTGTTTGAGGAGACTGCGCATCTGACGGAGAAACTGCTTCCTTACTTGATAAATTTGTTACTGTTTCAAAATTTCGTAATGGAACAAATCCATTATCCTGGGGAGGAGTATTTTCAACTTTATCATTTGATGAAATTGAAGGTTCCTTCTTCTGCATCGTGTCATTATTGTTCAACATTTGCCGGTTATCGTTTACAACAAAATGATTTGAACTGTCTCCACGAGGAAGCTCTTCATCTCTTATAGTAAAATCTACTATCTGACCTTTTTGAACTTCACTTTTTGGTGCAGAACTACTTAAATCGGAAGAATCGGATGAATTTTCGCCTGCTGAGTCATCAAGAAATTTGTCATAAATAAAAGATATGCAAAATCCCAGGACCGCAAAAATAACTGCAAAGATAAGGGCTTTTAGAAGCACAAATCCAAAAGCAGTATGTGAAAAAAGTCCAAATACGAAAGAAATTAAAAAACCACAGACAGCAAAAGCAATACTGGCTTTAACTTTTCGCATTTTTCCTCCCAATATAAATACCCATAAATATTATACATCACAATATAAAAAATTGATAGTAAATAATTATTCACTTATTAATTTTTTACTTTTTTTTATTTCCAAGGAATTTACGCAGGAAATTTGAAACTCCTTCGTTATATTCCGGCTCAGTTTTTTCTATTCTTCCAACAATATGCTTGAGGCAGACTGCAGGTTTTGAAGTAGGATTTACAACAATAAAAGGCTTTTGTCTGATTACAGAAGCCTGAACTACAGAATCTTCATATACAAAGCCAAGATACTCAACCTTATAACCTAAGAACTGTCCTACAATTGTAATAATTCTTTCGGAAATTCTTTTTCCTTCATCTGCAGAATGAACTCTGTTAACAATAAGTTTTATATCTACAGTGCGGTCAACAATTTCTGTTGTAATAATTTTTATAATACCGTAAGCATCTGTAATTGCTGTTGGCTCTGGAGTAGTAACAACAAATACTTCATCTGCAGCTGCAACAAACTGTAAAACATTGTTTGCAATACCGGCCCCCGTATCAATAATAATGATATCTGCATTTCCCAGTGTAGCAAACTGATTGGCAAAATACTCAAGCTCTTCTACAGAAAGATTTGCAATCTTTGAAAATCCGTTTGCACCGGCAATAAATTTAATGCCGAATTCAGTATCCATGATAATTTCTTTCATGGTCTTCTTTTTGTTAATTACGTGCATTAAATTATACTGGGGAACAATATTCAGAAGAACGTTTACATTAGCCATACCAAGGTCACCATCAATAAGAATGACCTTTTTTCCAAGCTGGGCATAGGCAATTGCCATATTTACGGCAAAGTTAGTTTTACCAACCCCACCCTTACCAGAGGTAATTGCAATAATTCTTGTATTATGATTTTTCTTAATCCCATTTGCAGAGTCTTTTACTGACTCAGAACTTTCGTCCTTCATTAATTCTCTTAATTCTTCTGCCTGTTCTTCCATTTATTCTTCTCCAAATTTATCTTCAATGTGAACTCGGTCAACATCAAAACCATTAAGATTTTTTATAAACTCTATTACATTGGCACGCATAATGTTCTTTGGAACCCCCTGGCCATTTGTAATATAAGATATACTTTTGTGTTTTTCGTACAAAACGCTTATTACATTTCCAAGCTGTTTTGTTTCGTCTGCTTTAGTAATTATGATGGATTCATAACCAAGCGGCTCATAATTTCTTAAAATGTTAGCAATATCGGATGCTTTTGTTGAAGCTGCAAAAGACAGATAAATATCTGCGTGAAGGCCGTCCACATTAAGAATATTTTTCATTTTGGCAATATTTGTTGAATCATTTGGACTATATCCTGAAGTATCTATAAAAATATAGTCAACATGGTCTTTATATTCTTCAAAATTCTTTAAAACATCATTTGAAGATTCTGCCTTCATTACATTTTTACCAAGAATTTCTCCAAATTTAGAAATCTGCTCCAGAGCTCCAACCCTCATTGTATCTGTAGTGATAAAACAGATTTCAGGTTTTGGTTTATTATTGGCCTTTGCATCAAGAATGGTGTTTGAAGCAAGCTTTGCCAGGGTTGTTGTTTTTCCAACTCCGGTTGGTCCAACAATAATTATAACGTGAGGGGGTCTGAAAGCTTTTTCTTTTGTAATTGAAATTGATTCCCCAATCCAGTCAATTACATAGCGCTGAACAAGATAATAATCATCAAGCTGAGGATTTGTAAAAGACTGAAGGATTTTTTCAGAAATCATCTGAATATAAGAATAGGTAAATTCATTTTCTGCAAGCAGTTCTTCAATTTTTCTTACGGTTTCATGTTTGTAGCTTGTAGCAGAGTTAAGACTGTCAAGTTTTGCGTTAACATTTGCTACCTGACTGTTAAGATTTTCAAGAGTCTTTTTAATTAAAATATCATTATTGTTCTTTAGGATTTCCTGTTTATTTTTTTCAAACTGCTCTGCTGCAGATAATACTGGTTCCTGCTTTTCCTGAGAACTGTAAATATTATGATCAATAACAGTATATGTGAGAACTTTCTGAAACTTTTTTTTAATACCCAGTAAACCGTATCTTACAGTTTCTGTTCTTATATCTTTAGGACGCCAGTTTTTTCCGTACATCTCCTGCAGTTTTCTCTTGCACTCATCAAGAGAATCGCCCCAGATTTCTGCATCTTTTTCTTCTTCCGTGTACATTTATGAATTATTCCTCAACTTTAATTTCATCTATTACTTCTACTTTTATTGTATGATTTTGTAATGCTTCAGATAATTCCATATCTGAAATTACAACAACTCCCGGCTGATCCTTTTCCAGAGAACTTCGAATCAGCTGCCTTACATCGGCAGGTGCAAGAATTATAGGCAGAATGCCGTTTGGCTCAAGCTTTGCAAGAGTTGCATTTACAGCCTTAATCCACTTTCTTGAATCTACAGGGTCAAAATTAACAGTAGGTTTTGAACCATCCTGTGGTATATAGGCATGATTACCAATTAATTCTACAAGGTCCTGTGAAATTCTACAAACCCTTAATATATTTGTTTCAGGTTCTGCATACTGGGAACAAATCTGTAAGCCCAGGGCTTCCCTTACCTTTTTTGTAAGCAGCCATACGTTATTAGTTACACTTGAATAATTTGCCATTGTTTCAAGTATTTTAACATAATTGCGGATGGATACCTGCTCTGAAAGAAGGTTTTGTAAAACAGATTGAATAACACCATAAGGGATATGAGCTGTTTCAAGAACTTCCTGAACTAGAACCTTATTATTTTCTTTAACTTTATCAATAATATTTGCAACTGCCTGTCGGTCCAGCATCTGGGCAGCATGAGATCTGATAATTTCTGTAATGTGGGTTGAAATAATGTTAGGTGGATCTACAACTATATAGCCAGCCTGTTCTGCTTCGCTTCTCTGTGATTCAGGAACCCAGATTGCATTAATTCCAAATGCAGGGTCCTTTGTTTTTTCACCTTCAAGAGGAGTAATTACAGAACCGGTATCCATACACATTAAATAACCGATTTTTATACTTGCCCGTCCTGCTTCAATGCCCTGAATTTTGAAAATATAATCATTTGGTTCAATAGTCATGTTATCAATAATTCTGATTGGAGGAATATCAAAACCCATATCGAGTCGGGCCGCATTTCTGATATTGTAAATTCGTTCTAGAAGTTCTGCACCCTTTTCCTTGTCTACCAGAGGAATTAAAGCATAACCCAGTTCAAGGGTAAGAGGATCAAGCATAATGATTTTTTCATCAGGCTGATTTTTTGTAGAACTTTCTTTTTTCTGAGCTTCCTGCTGTACTTTCTCTTCTTCTTTCTTTTTCTGGTCTTTTGTCATTCTAAAGCCAATATAGAAGAAGAGTACTCCAACAGGAATTAAGATAAATTGTGTATGATTTCTTAATACAATTCCGGCTACAACAAGAACAAGTCCTACAATTTCGTAAATACGGCCGTCTGTTGTAAATTCAGATTTAATCTGTTCTGTAATATTTTCATCAGATTTAGTTCCTGTAATAAGTAAACCGGTTGCAACAGAAATAATCAAAGATGGAAGCTGAGATGTAAGACCATCACCTATTGTAAGTTTAGAATAGGTTGAAAGGGCAGCCTGGAAATCCATATGATTAATAACCATTCCGATAATAAAACCACCAATAAGATTTATTACCGTAATAAAAATACCTGCCTTTACGTTACCGCTTACGAATTTTGTAGCACCATCCATTGAAGAATAGAAATCAATTTCTCTTTCTATAAGGGCTTTTTGTCTCTGTCCTTCTTCCGGAGTAATTTCGCCGCTCTGAACCCTGTCCTGAATTGCAAACATCTTATTGTTCATAGAATCAAGACTGAAGCGGGCAGCAACTTCTGCAACGCGGTCTGAACCTTTTGTAACAACAAGCACTTGTACAACTATGATAATTATAAAGATAACAAAACCAACAACAAGTTCATTTCCTGCAACAAGATCAGCAAAGGCTTGTACCATGGCACTCTGCTTTTGAAGCTGTCCACCGGAGAGTTTACCATTTAAAATTAATCTGGTTGAAGAAACGTTTATACCAAGACTAAAAAGAGTCTGGAACAAAACAACACGCGGATAAACCTGAAAATCTGCAGGACGAGAGTTAGACAATACAACCAGAAGAACAATTATAGACAAAGAGAGATTTAAAATCATACTTAAGTCTATAAACTGTTTTGGAATTGGAATGATTACAAGTAAAATTACAAGAACAAAACTGACTGAAACAAAATTGTTCTTTAAAATTGAGAAAAATCTTCCCCCTTTCTCGTTTGCCATTAGTCCCCACCCAGCAACAATTAAAGTTTACTATAGTTTTTAAATTTTTCTAAGTTTGAATATATTACGGCAATTGCGCGCATATAATCTTCTGGTATTATATCACCAATTTCCAGATTTGTATATAAAGCACGTGCAACAATTCGATTTTCAACAATCGGTACGTCATTATCACGTGCCAGCTGCTTAATGTACATTGCAGTCTGGTCAACGCCCTTTGCAGTTAGAAGCGGGGCATTTGAAACATTGTTATCCCACTTTAATGAAACAGCATAATGTGTAGGGTTGGTAATTACTACATCCGCTTCTGATACAGCTTTTGGAATATTTCTGGAAAGCAGTTCCCTCTGCATTTTTTCAAGTCTTGATTTTACCTGAGGATCTCCTTCCATCTCTTTATATTCTTCTTTTACTTCCTGAACTGTCATTTTCATTTCGTCAAGGAAGTCTTTTTTCTGCACAAAGAAGTCCGGGATTGATATAGCAACAAAGAAAACAGAAACTGTTATTAAAATCTGAGCGCACATTTTTGCAACTTTAGCTACAGCTCCGCTTATATCCCCGTTATCAATAATATCAATAAGAACAAAGATATCTTTTCTTATAAAAATATAGGCAATTACACAAATAACTGCTACCTTACCTATGGATTTTACAACATTAAAAAGCCCCTTTAATGAAAAAAGAGTTTTTTTAAGATACTGTCCTATATTCGGTACTATTCTTTTAAAATCCGGCTGAATTGGTTTAAGGCTGAAAATAAAACCTTTTGTCTGTAAAACATTTCCTAAAATTGCAGAAATTGCCCCTACAATTGCAACCGGAATTATGCATTTTAAATAATAATTCAAAAAGCCTTCAAAAAGTGCGGCATAGTTGATTTCTTTGCCATTACAGAGTGAAAAATAAAACCTGAAAGCACTGATTATTTGATTCAGAATAAATTTTGAAAAAACAATTATTGTTAATACTGTAAATAAAAGGATAAGCCCGCCGCTTAATTCAGCAGTTTTAGCAACACGTCCTTCTTTTCTTGCTTTTTCGAGTTTACTTTCAGATGCTTCCTCGGTTCTTCCTTCGTCTTCGGCAGCCAACTATACACCTCCTAAAACATGGAATAACTGCTCAATTTCAGAAAAAGCAGTCGAGAAAGCCCTTACGAAAAAGTCGATAAGAGACGGAATCATAAAAAGAATTAAAGTAAAGGCAACCAGAATCATTACAGGAAAACCTTCGCTCAAAAGATTCATTTGAGGTGCAGCTTTAGTTAAAAGTCCGGTGCAGACAGTTATTAAAAATAAAGTTCCCATAACCGGAAGGGCTATAACCAGAGCATCCATAAACATATGGGAAAGAGATTTTAACATAAAAGATATTAAATGATCTTTTGTATTTACTATTAATAAAGCATTCAGAGTATCAAAGGATGTGATAAGTCCGCCTAAAAATATTTTCTGAAACCATTTTGTCTGAAGAAAAACCAGCATTCCGCTTAAATTAAAAAACTGTCCCATAAGGGGGTTTTCAATCTGGGAAAGGGAATCGTAGGCACTGGCGGCTCCAAGTCCCATCTGGAAGGCAATAAACTGTCCTGCAGAACTTAATGATGAAAAAATAATCTGAATATAAAAACCTAAAACAAATCCGATTAGAACTTCACCGGCTAAAAGCAGGACAAACTCAAGAGAGGCAAAACCATCCTGGGCAAGAAAACTTTTATAGGAAGAAAGATTTGCAGAACCGGCAATAAAAAATGCAATATAGGCTGCCAGGGCAATTTTTGCGGTTCTTGGAGTTGACCGCATGGAAAAAAGAGGAAGCAGCATTAAAGTAGCAAATATTCTTGCAAAAACCAGCAGGTACAAAGGTGCATTTAATATGATTTTATCCAGCACTTATTTCTCCCCTATTTTGCAAATTCAGGAATCCTGCTGAAGAGTGCTATAGTATATTCTCCAAGCGAAGAAAAACCAATTCCGCCTAGAAGTCCTACAACAAGAAGAATAACTAATAATTTTGGTAAAAAAGTCAGAGTCTGTTCCTGAATACTTGTAGTTGCCTGAAAAATTGCAACAATAAGTCCTACTATAAGGGCCAGACCTAAAACAGGGAGAACCATTTTTATAACCTGCAGTACAGCGCCGGTCATTAAAGAATTAATAATTCCAGTTGACATGCTTCATCCCTCCTACTTTATTACAGATACAAAAAGCTGATTTGTTAAAAGTCCCCAGCCGTCTACAAGAATAAATAAAACCAGCTTAAAAGGCATGGAAATCTGGACCGGAGGCAGCATCATCATACCCATTGCCATTAAGATACTCGCTACAACCATATCTATGATGATAAAGGGAATATATAGCAGAATACCTATCTTAAAGGCTACTGTAAGTTCGTGCAGAATATAAGATGGAATTAAAATATAAGTTGGAACATCAGCAAGAGTTTTTGGCTTTTCAAGTTTAGCCATATTCATAAACTGCTTGATATATGTTGTGTCTTCTGCCATTTGAGAATACATAAACATTCTTATTGGTGTTTCAGCTTCTTTATATGCTTCTTCAATTGTAATCTGACCGCTGGAAAGTGGTTTATATGCTTTTTCATAAACATTGGAAAAAGTTGGCCACATAACGAATAAGGTCATAAAAAATGCAATTCCGTTCAATACAGAGGTTGGAGGAACCTGCTGCAGGGAAAGAGCACGTTTTATAAAATCGAGAACAATTGAAAAACGTAAAAAACAGGTTGTAAGAATTAAAATACTTGGTGCTAATGTAAGTATTGTAAGAAGCAGTAATAATCTTACAGAAAAGGCAACTTCTCTTCCAGATCTTGGTTCTGTAATCTGGATTGCTACATTAGGAATTTGAGTTGGTCTTAAGTCTCCGTCTGCCATTTCTGTTCTTCCGCTGCTCGATCCCTGAGGAAAATTAGAATTCTGGGCAAAAAGTGGAAGTGAAAAAGCAATTAAAAAGAGGATAAATACTACTTTTTTTAATTTATTCATATTTACCTCGAATTATTTCCTAAAAGATCATCAACTTTGCTTTCAGATTCAGTAAAGGCATTTACAGATTTTTTACCTTTTACAGTGAACATATCAAGTAATTCTGAAAAATTAACAGGTTTACTTGTTTTTTGATTTTTATCTGCCTGTAGGTTCATTGCCTGAATAAGTTCTTTGTCATTAATTTCTCCAAGCAGATTAATTTGAGAGTCTGTGACTCCAACAAGATATGCTTTATCTATTAATGTTACAACTTCCACTGATTTTCCAGGAGCAAGATTTATATATGCGACTCTTCTTAAAAAATCATCTTCTGTTTTTACTGCATTGCTTTTATGTTTGATAAACCAGAAAACGCCATAAATAAGACCAACCACTATTAATAAAACAAGAATCATCCTGAAAAAGACGCCAATTCCTAAAGAAGTATTGTTTCTTGCAACATTAACAGCAGTATCGCTTACTTCAGAGTCACCTAATAAAATATCGGATTCACTTTGTGCAAAGACTGTTAAATTTATTATAAATAAATTTAACAGCGAAATAAGATTTTTTTTTGTATTTACCAATTTCCCCACCCAAATAAAACTGGTTTTTAGCTTAATTCGTTTACCCTTTCCATAGGAGAAAGAATTTCAGTTACACGAACACCAAAGTTTTCGTCAATAACTACTACTTCTCCCTTTGCAATAGGTTTATGGTTTACAAGAATATCAACAGGTTCACCGGCAAGTTTATCCAGCTCAATAATTGTACCTTCACCCATTCCAAGAATGTCTTTTATGGATTTTTTTGTACGACCAAGTTCTACGGTCATTTCCATATTAACATCCATAATCAAGCTGATATTACCCTGCTCAGAAGCATTCATTCCAGTCTGAAGGTTTGGATACTGTAACTGCTGAATATTAGGAACATTCATTCCCATATTCATACCCATATTATTCTGCATTCCCATATTTGGCATCATTCCGCCCATGTTCATTCCCATGTTAGGCATCATTCCGCCCATATTCATTCCCATATTAGGCATGCCACCCATCTGCTGCTGGTTCATTCCCATCATCTGCTGGCCGTTATTAGGCATCTGTCCCATATTTGGAGCAGCCATTCCACCCATTCCAGCCATACCCATTGAAGGGTCACTTGCAGCCATATCAAGGGCAACAGGTTCCTCTGCTACGTTTGCTCCAAAGGCATTTGTAATACCTTCTGCAGTATCGCCACCCATAATTTCCCATAAAGTAAAATTCTCTGATTCGAGAGAAAGAGGATAACTTACAAGGGCGAAATCCTGCTGTGGGAACATAACCATAGCTTTAGATTCATTTATTGTTGTTGGAGTTTCATATGCAAGACCAGGAACTTTTCCTGTAGCATCAAGCTGTGTGATTTCTGAACTGATATGTGTAGAAATAAATTCAGAAACTACAGAAAGAACCATATCGTCAACTTCAGTGGTTTCTTCTCCACTTACCAGCTGATGAAGTTTTGTTGCAAATTCCGGAGAAATCAGATAAAAGTGATTTCCTTTAATTCCTGCGTTATAGTCTGCAATTACACCGATTACTACTTCAGGTAATTTTGAAAGTACGCGGTCTCTTGTTGTTTCTTCTACAACAGGATCTGCAACAGTAAAGCTTGCTCCTGTATATTTGTTAATATTTTCCTCTAACTTAGGCTTAAGATCATTTGCCAAGTTTTGAAGAGTGGAAACATCAAATTTATAAGTTGGCCCGTTACCAACGTGTCCAGATGAATTTAGTCCATCAATAGCAACGCCAGATAATAATGCGTCAATTTCATCTTGAGAGATAGCACCATCACTCATAAGTTTCATCTCCTTCTACAGAAAGCTCTTCAAAATCGTCATTTTCAACGTTTTCAATTTTTCCTGTAATTTGTACAGCCATTTTTTTACCGACAACACCTGGCTGACAGTAAAACTTTTTCTTATTTCCTACACTAAGGGTCAAAGGATCCCCTACTTTTATATTTGAAAGACGAACAACATCACCAGTTCTAAGTGAGAGTACATCTTTTATAGGCAAATTAACGGTTCCAATATCTGCTACAACATCCATATCAACGTCTGTTAACTGCTGTTTGATTGTGCCAAGATACTGGGTTGTAGAATTCTTTCTTACAGAAGAGAACCAGAATTGAGAAGACAATTTTGAAATGATTGGTTCAAGAACAAGGTAAGGAATACAGAAGTTCATCATTCCTTCTTCATCGCCGACTTTTGTTTCGAGTGTAACTAAAACGACCATTTCGGTAGGTGGAACAATCTGTGCAAACTGAGGATTTGTTTCAATCTGGGCAAAACGTGGACGCAAATCGATTACCTGAGTCCAGGCTTCGCGAATATTTGCAAGGATTCTTACAATAACACCTTCCATTACTTCCTGTTCAATATCTGTAAGATCTCGGTTTTTATTTCCTGTTGTAGCACCCCTACCACCAAAAAGACGGTCAATCATACAGAAGGTGATTGCAGGGTCAATTTCGAGTACGGCATTTCCCTTTAAAGGGTCCATATTAATTACCGCCAGGGTTGTTGGGGTCGGAATAGAACGGATAAATTCCTCATATGTAAGCTGGTCTACAGAAGCAACATGTACGTGTACCAGAGAACGCAGCTGGGCAGACAGAGAAGTTGTAGTTAAACGAGCAAAGGTCTCATGCATATTTGAGACCGTACGTAACTGTTCCTTAGAGAATTTATCAGGACGCTTAAAGTCATAAATTTTTATTTTTCTAGCACTATTAACCGGTTTAAAGTCATCAGCTTCAGTATCACCTGAACTGATGGCTGTGAGCAACTGGTCAATTTCGTCCTGTGAAAGAACTTCGTTCATTCAACTTCCACCTTTTTAATTCTGTTCTATAACGTCTTTCTGCTGAAATTCTACAGCTCTAATACGTGAACTACTTAAGATTTTATCATTAATACCATTTTTAATTTCGTTGAGAACTGCATCTTCATTTGCAGCCCTTAATTCGTAAGCAGTTTTGCTGTTAAAATATCTTCTTAAAAATGATTTTAATTCAACTGTACGCTGGGTAATTTCTGTAGATGTTGCTTTATCATCTTTTTTATAACCTAAAACGACATCAACTCTTACTGTTGCAGGAGGTTCATCGCAGGTTGTAGTCTGAATTACACCTAATGAAGTATACCAGTCATAAATTTCTCTCTGACCAGATACATATTCTTCTGAAGAAGGAATTGCTCCTGCTGAGGCTGTATTTCTACTTGTGATTTGAACGGTTACAACAACAACTACAACTACTACAATAATTGCTGCCAAACCAATGATAATCCATTTTAAAAGACCTGGCAAAAGACCGCCAAGTTTACCTTTCTTTGCTGGTGCAGCTCCTGCTGCTCCATCTTCAAGGTTAATTTCTTCATCATCTGCCATTTTCCCCTCCAGCAAATAACTTATTAAATAATATCATTAAAAATGTCCCTCGTCTAGAATAATAATATCCACACGCCGGTTATATGCCCTACCCTCCGGAGTTTCATTTGTAAACTTTGGCCGGGTATCTGCATATCCTGCAACCGAAAATTTATTTTCATCTACTCCATAATCGGCTAAATAATGTAAAACATTAACAGCACGGGTAGCAGAAAGTTCCCAGTTACTTGGAAACTTATCGCTGGAAACAGGAACATTATCTGTATGACCTTCAATTCTGAATCTTCTGTCCTTTAATTCATCTGAAGTAAAGAATTCAGACAGTCTCAGTAAAGTGTCACGAGTTTCATTTATATTTAATTCAGCACTGCCCTCTTCAAAGAAATTATCAGAAAGCAGAGTGATTATTAATCCGCGTTCATCACTTGTAATTGTGATTTTATTTGATTTTACATCTGGTGCAAAAAGACTGACAGACTTCTTTTTTGCAAGGCCGAGTGATTTTCCCTTTTCCAGAGAAGGAAGTGAGTTTATATTGTTTCCTAAATCTGAAAGTCTTCCTGCCGAAAGGGAAAGTCCACCTGAAACAGATTCAGTTTCGTTCATCTGTAAAGACTGAGTAATTGTAGCTAACTGGGTAACATCTACTTCTGAAGGGTTGTACAACATTACGAAGAAGCACAACATAAGAGTAATCATGTCACCATAGGTACCTTGCCAGGCTGCTGATGGTTTTTCAGGCTCTTTAGCTTTCTTTCCCATTTCCCTCTTCCTTAATTAGTCTTTAAGTACATCTGCTTCAATAGCTTTTCTTGTTACAGGATCAAGATAAGTAAGCAGTTTTTGAGCCATAATACGTGGGTTTTCACCTGCCTGAATAGCAAGTACACCTTCAATAATCATTTCCTTAGAACGCATTTCCTGTGAGTTATGTGCAAGAAGTTTTGTTGCAAAAGGAGTAATAAGCCAGTTGGCCATCATAGATCCGTAAAGTGTTGTAATAAGGGCAACGGCCATGTTAGGACCAAGAGATGATTTATCTTCAAGGTTGTTTAACATACCAATAAGTCCAAGTACGGTACCCATCATACCGAAACCAGGAGCGAAACCAGCCCAGGCGTTGATAAGTCCTACCCATTCCATATGACGGGCTTCAACCTGATTCATTTCATTTTCCATGATTGCACGAATAATATTTCCGTCAGTACCATCAACTACAAGACGAAGTCCCATTTTCATAAAAGGATCTTCCAGGTCATCAAGTCCGTCTTCAAGGGCAAGAATACCTTCACGACGGGCCTTTTCAGAAAGGGCCTGCATGTTTATTACGATATTCTTCTCTCCAAAATCAGGAACTTTAAAGGCTTTTCCCATAATCTTGAACATACCAAGAGCTTTTTTTAAGGGCGCTGCAATAAACATGGCGAAATAAGAACCGCCGATTGTCATGAAAACAGACGGAATATCGATAATTCCGCCCATTGTACCACCAGATGTCAATACAGACATGACAATCATGGCTGCACCACCGACAATACCAAGTATAGTAGCTATATCCATTACAAGACCTCTTGTCGTTCAATACCGATTTTATTACGGTATTCAATAATTTTTTTTATAATATCTTCAGGGGAATTACGAACAATGATTTTATTACCTGACAGCATTGTTAAAGTCAAATCAGGAGTACATTCCATACTTTCTATCATGTGCGGATTCACCCAATATTTTTTCCCATCTAACCGCATTACATCTATCATATGAAAAATTCCAGTTTCAAATACAATAATGTACTCTTATTATAAACTATTTTTTTAACATTTCAATTGTATTTTTTAAAAAATTAACTAAAATTAATTATCTTTGTATAAAAATATTCAAAAATATAATAAATCGTTATATAACAAGCATTTTTTGGGTAAAAAACTTCACTTGTTATATAATTATAAATGAACTAATATTTATGAAGATATAGGGAGTTTTTTTATATGACAGAAGCTAATAACCCGTTTATTTATGTAATTGAAGATGAAGAAGCAATCTCAAACTTAATCTGCATGTACCTGGAAAAATCTGACATAATTACATCTCCTTTTTACAATGCAGAAGATGCCCTTAAAAAAATAACAAATGACAGAAAACCAGACTTAATTATTCTTGACTTAAACCTGCCACAGATGAGCGGCTTTGAATTCCTTGAAGAAATTAAAAAAATCTTTAACAAGGATATGCCTTCGGTAATGATTCTTTCTGCAAGAGATTCTGATGAAGATATTATCAAAGGACTTGAAATTGGGGCTGAAGAATTCATAACAAAGCCTTTTTCTCCAAAAGTTTTAGTTGCCCGTGTTATGGCTAACTTAAGACGCCAGAACGATGCCGTTGCAAAGGCAGAAGAATCAATAAGATTTGATGATTTTTCTCTTCTTACCAACAGCTGTGTACTTAAAAAAGGAAATGTAAAAATTCCTTTATCATCAAAAGAATACGAAGTTCTTGAATATCTTGTAAAACACCCTGGTGAAGAGCTTTCTCCAGATGTTTTGTTCAAGGCTATCTGGAAGGTAGAATTCGGTGATTTAACTGCAGTTGCCGTTTACATCCAGCGTTTAAGAAAAAAGATTGAGAAAGACCCTTCAAATCCACAGTACATTCAGACTGCATTTGGTAAAGGTTATATTTTCAACAAGGATAAACTTATAAAATAATGAAAATCAAGCATCAGTTAGTTTTATTATCTTCTTTTCTTATTGCAACTCCGCTTTTGTGCTGTCTCTTTATGTGTTTTTTACACTACTGGCGTTCACCAGAAAGAGTTCTGATGAGCGGTTCTAAGGAAATCCGTTCCATAGAAAAACAGTCGCAAAAATATTCAAAATCTGAATGGAAGAATATAAAAGACACCATGCGCACCCTGCCCCCTGATGTTCAGGCCATTTTAATGGATGTAGATAAATTTGTTTTGTTTTCATCCATGCCGGAAATTCAAAAGGGCGTTCAGTGTTCAGAGGAAGATATCTGGAAACTGATTAATAAAACTTCTGATGTATATTTCTACCAGTTTACCATGCCCCGCCTTAAGGAACATAAAACCATATTAATTACCCGTGTTATAAGGCAGAAAGAAAACAAAAAAGGCAAAAAACCCATTGTTGCCCCTATGATTTTCTTTTTAATTTTCCTTGTTCTTATCTGTGTCTGCATTATTGCCTTTATATATAAAACCATCTTCCACTCTGTTGAGCAGGTAGAAAACACAACAAAAGACCTGGCAGACGGTAATTTAAAAACAATTATTCAGACTTCTGACCACAAAAACGAAATTACCTCCACCTTAAATAATCTGGAAATAATGCGTCAGTCTCTTATGGAGGCCCAGAACAAGAAAAATAAATTCATTATGGGTGTAAGTCATGATTTAAGAACTCCGGTTGCAGTAATCAAGGGCTATTCAGAAGCTATAAGAGACGGGGTTATAAGTTCTAAGGATGATATAAAAAAATCTGTAGGACTAATCGAACAAAAGGCAACACTTCTTGAAAACATGATCAATTCCCTGATTTCCTATACAAAAATGGAAACCAGCGAAATAAAACAGACGCTGCACCTGGAAGATTTTACACAGATAATCAACTCTTTTGCAAAAGAAGCCAAAATTACAGGAGCAATTTACAAAAGAAACATAATCACAGAAATAAACCTTACAAAGCCACACTTTATCCCTCTGGATAATCAGCTTGTAAACAGACTTTTTGAAAACCTTTACAGTAATGCCATAAGATACTCAAAAGAAAACGACACAATTACAATCCGTGCTGATGAATATTACACTAAAATTGTAATTCAGTTTGAAGATACAGGAAGCGGAATTGCAAGCGAAAATCTGGACAATATTTTTGATTTATTCTACCGGGAATCTTCATCGCGAAGAGAAGAAGGTATGGGTATTGGTCTTGCTGTAGTAAAGAATATTATAGATATTCACGGCTGGTCCATCAGTGTAAAATCTGAGTTAAATAAGGGAAGTTGCTTTACAATTGAAATTCCATTAGAAACTTCCTGCCAGCTGAAAAAATCAGAACAGTAAATCCTCAAGAAATTTATTCAAAAAAAGAATTCCTTGTGAGTTTAAAAAGAATCTGATATCATCCTCATTTTTTTCGCTTACTAAAAGGCCTTTATTTTCCCAGTCTTTAAATACCTCAATATATTTTTGGGGAAGAGTAATTTTAAACTTATTATAAAAATCTTTTGAAGATATTCCCGAAAGTTTTCTAAAGCCCATCATAAAATATTCATAAACAGAGGTTTCTATATCTATTTCTTCCCAATCTTCTACCAGTTCATAATCCTGACTTTGCTCTCCATATTTTTGCCAATAAAAGTTTATATAATTAGAAAGGTCGTTTTTATTGTTAAATCTTTTTGCAGATCCATCCTCATTATAAAGAGTCCCGCAGGCAGAAAGACCGCAGCCAATATAAGAAAGATGATTCCAGTAAACAAGATTGTGAAGGCTTTCTTTTCCTTTTTTAGAAAAGTTAGAAACTTCATACTGCTCATAGCCCTGCTCTTTTAATAAAGCTCTTGACTGCAGCCAGAGCTGGTCCATAAAATCATTATCAATTTTTATAAGCCCCTTATTAACCTCGTTAAAAAGCCTGGTACCTTCTTCAAGAGTTAAAGAATATAGAGAAATATGGGAAGGCTGATATTCAAAAATCTTTTTTAAACCGTCCGTAAAAGTCTGACTGCTTTCAAAAGGCAGGGCACAAATTAAATCAATTGAAAAATCCTTGTTCCATTTATTATGTAAAAGTTCCAGGGCATTTAAGTTTTCTTTGAGGCCTGCCCTTCTTTTTACACAGGAAAGACTTTCTTCATTAAGGCTCTGAATTCCGCAGGAAAGTCTTGTTACAGGAAGTGTATTCAAAAAAGAAATATAATCTTCGTTTAAATCATCCGGATTAACTTCCATGGAAATTTCTTTGCAGGAAGAAATATAAGGATTTAGAAAATCAAACAAATCTTTCAGCTGATTTTTTGAAAGTAAACTTGGGGTTCCACCGCCAATGTAAAGGGTCGTAAAGAAAGAAATATCAAATCTTTTTATTTTGTCACTTATTTCATTTTTAAGGGCCTGCAGGTAAGAAGAAGGAACCGAAGCATTACATACAGTACTGAAAAAATCACAGTAAGAACATTTTGAAAGACAAAAAGGAATATGTATATAAAGCGAAAGTTCTTTACCCATAAAAATTAATAGAGTTTAAGGTTTGTAAATGGAAAATATGTAAAAAGAGCCTTTGCCTTTATTGAAGAAAGCTTTACAGGCCCCCAGAGTCTTGAATCATCACAACTTTTGCGGTTATCTCCCAAAAGAAAGTATTCATCATCCTTTAATGTAAATTTTTCAAAACTTCCGCTTACGCCAATTGAGGTATCCCAGTTTGAAGGTGGTGTAAAAAAAGCTACAGAATATTTTTTAGGACTAACTTCAAATTCTGTTAAAAAATATTTTTCATTCTCAGGACAAATATAAAGGATATAATCCCTCATATAAATAGTATCTCCGGGAAGACCGACCACCCTTCTAAGTTCGTTTTTTACACAGGGAGAATCCTGCATTTCATTAAGGAAAATCTGCTGGGCAGTAAAAAATGCAATGGTTTTATTAAGAATCTTTTTAAAAAAGCCTTCTTTTGTCTGACTTCTGGCTTTTAAAAGAACAATATCGCCGCGGTCAGGAGTTTTTAAAAGGGGCGTAACCATAAGGCAGGAAGATTCCATAATATTTGGCTGCATGGAAGAGGAAAGCTGCCTTACAGGAAAAATTAAAAAAGTCAGGATAAAATTAATAATAAAAAAATATAATAAAATAAAAAAAATAACTTTTGTAACTGTTTTTTTATGTTGTTTTTTTAATGTATATGAAAAGTCTGTTACTTTTAGAGCCACGATTAACCTCGTTCTTTAAAGTAACACAAATTTGACTATCTTACAATTAGTTTATAATCTTGAAAGCAAATATACTATATTTTATAATGGACTAATATGGCAGACGGAAAAAAATTGATAGCAGAAAATAGAAAAGCTCGTTTTGATTACTTCATTGAGGACACATTCGAATGCGGTATTGCCCTTGAAGGTACAGAAGTAAAATCTGTAAAGAATGGAAATATTTCCTTTCCAGATTCCTTTGCAGAAATCATCAATAACGAAGTCTGGGTAAAAAACCTTCACATATCTGAATATTCATTTTCTTCTGTCTTTAATCACGATCCGGACAGACCTAAAAAGTTACTGCTTCATAAAGAAGAAATAAAGCGCCTTATTCGTAAGGTGGATACAAAGGGTTACACTTTAATTCCAATTGATTTTTACTTAAAGAATGGCCGTGTAAAAGTAAGTCTTGGCCTTTGTAAGGGTAAAAAACAGTTCGATAAGAGGGCATCAATTAAAGACAGGGATATAAAGCGTGATATAGCCAGGGAATTTTCAAAAGGACTCAGGGGATAATATTTGAATAAAGCGGATTTGAAAAAAACATTTCTATTTATTCTCACAATGATTTCAAATATTGCATTTCTTGCAGGCCAGGACTTTAACATTGATTATTACGGCATAGTTTCTACAGACATAGATACAAACATGTCTAAAATGACAAGTGATTTATACTATACCCAGCTTTCAGAAATTCAAAATTTTAATACAGATGATAAAAGAACAGAAATCTGTATGTCAAAAGAACCTGAACACTCTCTCTTTAATCAGGACAAACTTTCCTTTTATACACAAATTAACAAAAAAGAAGATAAATGGATTGTTACCTTCCATGTATTTGATAAATCCAGAAACAAGGAATTAACAAGTTCCAGAGAATATGATTCCTTTTATAAAATTTTAATGGAATCAAAATCCACCTTACAGGAATCAATTAAGAACTTAATTCAAAATAATGTAATTCAAAACGATTCACAAAGTTCTCCATCACTTAGTCAGCCATCAGCATCCTTTAACTCTGAAACAATTTCCGGCACCTGGACCGGAGAAGACTACATAGATAAAATTGTAATTTTACGAGGTGGCAGAGGCTTTGTTATTTTTAATAACGGGGCTTCAATGAACATTACCGTTGAAATTGAATCATCCAGTAAAGAGCAGCAGATTGTAATTACTCAAAAAGGAAGGGCAAATGCCTCATTCTACCCTGATCTGCCAAGAAATATAGCTTTGAATGCAGCTTTAAGTGCAGAACCAATTGTCTGGCATTTAAAAATGATAAACAGTGATACCTTAAAAGGTTCAAAAAAGACATTGATTTCTAATGGTGAAGATTTTAATTACAAAGATATAAATGTTACATGGTTCCGCGCGAACTAAGTTAACTTTGCCGCGCGAACTAAATCTGTTTTACTTCGTAGACAGGAATTCCCGCAACATGCAGGCTTTCTTTTTTTCCAAAACTTATATTACCCCTGTTAATATCATATAAAAACATAATAACAAAGGTCATTAAACCAAAAAACAGGCCCACAATTTTACAGTATTTTTCGCTGATATAATCACAGTCGGTATGACGTAATAATTTTCCGGTATTATATAAAGAGTTTTCTGCAGGTTTTAAGCCGGTTACTTTTACGAGTTTTTCGCCGTCGTTTACATAATCAAGCTTTCTGGCATAAGCCGCAATAACATCCTTATCATTTAACAAGGCTGAATATTCAAGAGAAAGTTCACTGTTAATGTTCTGTATCTCTTCTACCTGAACACTGAGCAGCTGTTTCTGCTCTTCCAGATTTTTTAATACTCTAAAACTGTTCTGACCGGCAGTAAGAGAAAACAACACATATGTCAAAGTTCCGACTAAAACTGAAAACAAATACTTGGTACGATTCATAACTTATTTTATTTATCGGAACTAAATTCTGTTTTCTTAAAATAAAAAACTATGATATAATAAACAAAAATATATAAAATAAAGTATATGTTTTTCGGCTACCCTTACCGATAATTAATTGAAGAATAGCCAAAAATTAGGGAGAAAAAATATGTTTGGTAAATCTAAAGAAAAAAAGAATAACGACAACGAATTGGAAAGCTACGGTGTTTGGGTAAAACATGGTAACACAGAAAATGATGGTGCTGCAGCAGATTCCGACAATGCAAGTATGGATTTTAATTCAGAATTAGATTTACCTGATTTTGATACTGAAGATACTTTTTCTGACTCAGACTTCTCGGATATGTTCAAAGATGACGGAGCAGATAATAATTCAAATGATTTAGATTTTGATACCGACACAACTCTTTCTGCTGATGAATTAGCAAACATAACAACCGGAGATATTGAAACAACAGAAATTGAAGAAAGCGGTTCATTTGATGACTTTACTTCATCTCTGGATGATGATGACATTAATTTAGAATCTGAATTTAATACAATTGACAATACAGAAGATACAATTACTGAAGAATCAAGTGATATTTTCAGCCAGGCAGATGCTGCTTCAGACCTGACAGCAGAAACAGAAGAAACTTCTGCAGAAAATGCCTTTACAGATGATTTCTCAATGGATGATCTTCCAGATTTTACTACAGAAGAAAGTGCAGCAGAAGAAACTTCAGTTGAAACTACTCCTGCAGAAGAAAATGCAGTTACAGATGATTTTTCTATGGATGATCTACCAGATTTTACTACAGAAGAAACAAACGGCGAAGAAGTATCTGCTGAAGTAAGTACAGAAGAAAGTCCTGCTGAAGAAACTTTTGCAGACTTCACAACCGAAGAAAGTCCTGCAGAAGAAACTTCTGCAGATTTTACAACAGAAGAAACAAGCGACGAAGAAGCCTCTGCTGAAGTAAGTACAGAAGAAAGTCCTGCAGAAGAAACTTTCGATATCTCTTCTGACGGCGAAGAAGAAATCTCCCTTGATGATTTTATGGAAGACGGTTTCTCAGATGAATCTGTTGCTTCAGGAAATAACGGCTTTGAACCAGGAGCAGAACCTGCTGCTTCCGGAGCAGATGAAGAAGTTTCACTTGACGACTTCTTTGACGGAGAATCCTTTGAAAGTTCTCCAGAAGCCCCTGCCCCACAGGAAGATACAATTACAGATGAACCTCCATTAGATATGGAAATTTCTTTTGATGATTCAGTTGATACAGTAGAAACAGAAGACAACATTGCTGCTACTCAAGTTGAACTTGAGGATGACTACGAAGAAGAAAGTGAAGAAGAAGTAACAGAAACTCCAGTTGAAGAAGAAGTTTCAATGGATTCTTTTGAAAGCAGCTCTTCTTCAGAAAACATTCAGACAGAAGAAGTTGATCTTTCTGATTTTGGTATTGACTCAGATGCAGAAGAAACTCCAATTACCCAGGATGTAGAGGAATCTAAATTAAAAGACACAGTAGTTGATTATGATTTAAGTGTTGGAAACGAAAACACATCTGCAGCTCCTGTTGTAAATATTATTCCTGAAAAAATTGACGAAGTTGAAGAAGTTGAAGAATTAAAACCGGAAGATTCAATTCCTGCAGAAAGTTCATCAAGTGTTTCAAATTCTTTACTTGAACAGATTGCTGCAGATTTGTCTGGCCTTAAAGCAGAAATTGATCAGCTTAAACATAATCTTGAAGAAATCAAGGAACAGAAAAACAACAATGTAGAAGCTGAAGAAAAAGACGAAGATAATATTTTTGCAGAAAATGATATTTCTGAAAACAGCGGCTTCTTTGCCGGAGATGATACTGACGATACTATTGCACTTTCTCAGGACGAATTAAACAACATTATGTACACAACAGATGTTGTAGATGAAAATGAAGCTCCTGCAGAAGAAAATGCACCTGCAGTTGAAGAAACTGCTGCCGAAGAAGATGCCTTTGCTGTAGAGGAAGAAGCAGATGCCGCAGACGAAACTTTCGTAGAGGAAGAAACAGCTCCTGCAGTTGAAGAGGAAACATTTGCAGTTGAAGAAGATGCACCTGCCACAGACGAAACTTTCGTAGAGGAAGAAGTTGCTCCAGCAGTTGAAGACGAAACTTTTACAGTTGAAGAAGAGTCACCTGCAACAGACGAAACTTTGGTAGAGGAAGAAGCTGCTCCAGCAGTTGAAGAAGAAACTTTTGCAGTTGAAGAAGATGCAGCTGCCACAGACGAGACTTTCGTAGAGGAAGAAGCTACTCCAGCAGTTGAAGAAGAGGCACCTGCCGCAGACGAAACTTTCGCAGTTGAAGAAGAGGCAGCTGCCACAGACGAAACTTTCGTAGAGGAAGAAACACCTGCCGAAGATACATTCGCATTTGAAGACCAGGCTGCACCTTCTGAAGATGATACTTTAGTAATTGGCCAAGAAAGTCCTGCAATTGAAGAAGAAACTTTTGACATTGAAGAAAATCCTTCTGCTGACGAAATTATAAATGACGACAGTAGCCTTGTAGTAGAAGATCCAGAAGAACCTGTATTTGAAGAAACTGAAGTTGAAATTGATGAATCTGAACCTGTAATTACAGAAGAAGAAATGTCAATTCCTGAATCTGATAACTTAAATACAAGTGCAGATGAAACTCTTGAATTCGATTATAAAAACGAAAATCTTGAAGAACCAGATATTAACAATATAGAAATTGAAGAAGACGACTTTAAGGAAGATGAACTTCCTGATGAAATTTCTATAGAAAAAGATGACAGTATCCTGGTTGAATCAGACACAAACAATTTTATGGATTCTGTTTCAGCTTCTGAAACAATCAGTCCAGAACTTTCAAGTGAAACAGAAGAAAGTCCTCTTGAAGAAGATGAAGTAGTACTTGATACCACAGATTCTATTTTTGATGACAATGAAGAAATCACAATTGAAGAAAATCCACTTCAGGAAGAAGTTCCTGAAGAAGAAGTAACAATCGAGGAAAGTCCTGTTGAAGAAGAAGTAACAATCGAGGAAAGTCCTCTTGAAGAAGAAGTTCCTGCAGAAGAAGAAATCACAATCGAAGAAGGCTCTGAACCTGCAGCAGAATCTGCTGCCTTTGCTGCAGCCTTTGGTCAGGAAGATGACATTATTGATGAAACTCCAGTTGAAGATAATTTTGATTCACTTGACGGTTCAGATAATACACTTTCTGAAAGTAACATAGATTACCTTACAGCAAAGAGCGACGAACAGAATGATGAAGAAACTTCAAACAATGATTTGAAGAAAGACATTAAATCAGTACTGCTTTACATGGATCAGCTTTTGGAAAATCTGCCTGAAGATAAAATTATTGAATTTGCTAAATCAGACGAGTTTGTAACTTATAAAAAGCTTTTCTCTGAATTAGGATTATCTTAATGCCTTCATATAACGGATTATTGCAGAAAGCAAGTTTTTTGTTAAATCAAAAGCTTGCTTTTTGTAATTTTGTTTTACGAAATAATATTTCTAACTGCGCCGTATTTTCTCTCTCTGACCAGGGTTGTTATATAATAAACTCCTTTGGCCTTGATGCCAAAACAATACTGCTGTCCCCTTCTACCCTTTCTTTCTGGAAGGGAACGATAGAGCAGGAAAATAAAATCTACAATTATTCTCAGGAAGATAATAACCTTACACAGTTCTTACAGTTTTTTTCCGGCGACCTAAAAGACAAAATTACAAGTCTTTCTATCTGCAAAAGTTCAGAGCAGAATATATTAATGCTTATAAACTCTGAAATTAATTATTCAATTCTACAGGATTATTCAAGTCTTGATCTTTCATATTTTCCACAAAATCAGTACTTATTAAAAAAAGCCGGCAAGCTAAATATGGATTTTGAGAAAATAGAAATAAATTATTCACAGATTCTTCAAAATCTGGAAGAGCAGGCTTCCTATAATAAAATTTTTGATAAGACTATACAAAATGAAATTAAAAACCGACTGAACTCTTTCTTTGGCGATTATTCATTAATAGAAATACATTCAAAAAGCATAATAAAAATCCTTTTTATTAAAACCTTAAACTTTCCTTTTAATCTTTTACAGGAATATCTGGAAAATATTTTCAAGGATTTTTTTAAGGACTTTTATTCAGATATAAAAATATCGATTGAAGAAATTGATAGCGAAGACTTAAATAATTTATAATAAAAACGATGAATGAAATTGAATTCTTTTTAAGTAAAAATCAGTCAGAAAATGTAAAAGTAAATAAAATCAATTTACATTCAAATTATAATCCCCAGGTAGAAGCAGAAAGATATGCAGATAACTTTACCCTTCCCTTTAAGGTTTTATCTATAGTCATTTGTGAACCGGCCTTAGCCTATATTCTTCCCCTTCTAAAAAACAAATATCCTCAAATTAAGATTGGCTGTATAAGATATACAAAAGAATTTTCTCCTTACAATAAAGATTTTGATTTTGTCATCAATTACTATGAACATAAGGAAAATTTTGACGAATATCTTTTTAATTATTTTGGAGAAGAAGATTTATTAAAAACTCATTTTCAGTTTTGGGATGCAAGTTCCAGGGCATTTTTAACTGAAACAGAAGCTACAAAAAAAGCAGTAATATCTGCAATACAGAAAGCAAAAACTCTTTTAGTTACAAGAGAATATTTTGAAAAAAAATGGATTATAAACAGCATCAATTTCTTAAAATATTTAAATAAGACAATTAAGATTTCCGGCATAAATAAAGATATTCTCATTCTTGCTTCAGGTCCAAGCTTAAAAGTTCTCTTAAAAAATTTAAACGAAATAAAAAATCACTTTTTTATAATCTGTCTTTCTTCTGCAATAAGTGTACTTAAATATAATAAAATTGAACCTGATTTATATCTTTCTACAGACGGAGGTTTCTGGGCTGGTCAGCACTTAAAAAGAATTGAAAAAAATATCCCCCTTGCAATAAGCAGTGAAGCCTACTGTCCTAAAAAACTAATTTCTGAATCTGTAATTCTTCCTTTAAATTATGAAGACGGAACTTCCAGTTTTTTACTTTCCGGCCAAAATATTTCTTTTATAAAAGCAGAAAGAAATGGTACTGTAAGCGGAACAGCCCTTGATCTGGCCCTTGAGCTTGGTAGTAAAGACATATATTTTGCAGGATTGGATTTATTCAGTAAGGCTGATTATTCACATGCAAATCCAAATCAAATAGAAATCAATTCTTCTATAAAGGAAAACCGTATTAATTCAAAAGAAAAACATGCATCCTCAAATTTAAGGGGAAGCTACAGTCTGGAAGTCTACAGAGACTGGTTTTCTTCTAAGCAGACAGGTTCCCGCAAGGTATACAGAATCATTGATGAAAAGCATAATGAACTTGGTCAAATCAAAGATATTAGCAGTAAAGAGTTTTTTAATATCTTTCTTTCTAAAAAAGAAAGTTCTCAAAATAATATTAAAAAAGAAAAGTCTGATTTCAGCCTTAATAAAGAAAAGCTTAATAAAAAAGTTCAGGAACTGTTTTCTGATCAGTCACATTTAAAAGAGATTTTCCCATTAACATATAATTCATTGTTTAGAAATCCTGATGAAAAAGAATTATTAGAAAGATTAAAAGATAATAAAGAAAAGCTTTACAAGAGGTTAATTAAAATTATAAATGACTGACCGATTTTATTATTCAAAAATTATAAGTAAAACCTCAATTGAAATACCGGCCTTTGAAAACGGGCAAACTTTTGAATCAAAATATAATCCACAAAGAGAAGCAGAAACTTTATTAACTACTATCGAAAAAGAATATAGTTTTTTTCTGGTATGCGGAATAGGAAGCGGAACTTTTATAAAAGAATTAAACCAGCGCTTTCCTAAAGCAAAAATCATTGCAGTTGAAAACTCTGTCTCTGATATTAATTTTATTTCGGAATTTTCCTCTTTTATCAGTATAAAAAATAATCCTCAAATTACCATTATTTCTAAAGAAGACTGTAAAAAGACCCTTATTCAAAATTACCTTCCGGCAATTTACCCAGATGCTAAAATCATTTTCCAGAGAAACTGGGCTTTGCATAATGAGGAAACCTTTAATTATCTTAAAGAAGAAATTACACAGGCTCTTGAAGAAATTAAATATGATTTCTCTGTACAGTCTCAATTTGGAAAGTTATGGCAGGATAATATAATTAAAAATCTATCAATACTTAATACTTTACCCTGCAGCCAAAAGCTTTCCCTGGACCTTACAAAAACCGCCCTTGTGGTTGCAGCAGGCCCTAGTCTGGACAAGTTTATTCAGCAAATTAATAAGAATCGGGAAAATTATTATATTATTGCAACAGACACGGCCAGCAGAAGTCTTACACAAAACAATATAGTTTCAGATCTGATAGTTTCTATAGACGGCCAGTTTCTTTCTTATAATCACTTTTTTAATAATGATTATAAAAATACCGCTTTTTTATTTGATTTATGTGCCAATTCTTCTATTGTTGAAAAGCTTAAAAATTATAGCGATAAAATCTTCTTTTTTAGTAACAGCCATCCTTTAAGTGAATATTTTAGAAACAGGATAAATGGTATTCAAAATATTTATACAGGTTCGGGAACAGTGACAATTGCTGCCCTGGATTTTGCCCTTAAAGCAGGTTTTAAAAATATAGAAGTTTGCGGAGCAGATTTTTCATATATAAATAATAAGGCCTACAGTAAAGGAACTTATCTGGATTTTCTTTATTATAAAAACTCATGTAAAATCCATAATGCAGAATATTCATTTAATAAACTTATGTTTAGAACTGAACTGGAAAAGATTTCTGACAAAGCCTGCACAAGTTCTGTATTAAAGGAATACAAAAAGTCTTTTGAAAATTATCTTGGTCTCTGTAATTGCACTTTTACTCACGATAAGGACCTATATATACTAAATAATAATATGCAAAAGCCAGAAAAAAGCGAAAATGAAAACTGCATTTCAATACAGGAAGCTTACAAAGATTTAATTGAAAATGCTCATAATTATGAAGCAGTATTCCTGCCCTACATTGCCTGGTTACGAAATCAAAAGGATTATAAAGAGCTTTCTTTTGATAAATTATTCTTTCTTGCACACAGTGCTTTTGTAAGTTATAATATATTAATATGAAAAATAAATTTACTACAATATATGCAATTTTTGCATCTGTTCTATTTATACTTACAATTTTTTATTTTGGTTTTAATTTATATTCAGAATATTCCAAAGGTTATTTAAGAACAAAAACAACTTTTGACCAGTTAATTTCTACAATAAAAAAAGAACCCTCAAATATCAGAATTCCAAATGTTTATGATTATTCTTTTATAAAAATGCAGCAAAATGGAGAAGTTTTTTATCAGTACCCTTCTTCAGAGTATGACAGCTCTTCTTCAAATCTTATTAAAAACTGGAATACATCCTTTACTATTGGCGAAGATAAATATTTTATAAATGCAGATATGTATTTATTAAGACCTTCTTCAATTCGTTTTTATGCAAGAAATTCTTTCCTTATTGTATTTTTAATTACAGTTATTACAATCATATTAATCATAACAATTACTCTTTCAGAAAAAAATGATTCTTATATTGAATCAAAAGATGAAGATATTCCGGATTACGACAGCTTTAATGCAGAAAGCAGCAATATTACCTCAAATCAGCCTGAAATTATTACAGATACAAAGGCTGAAGAGGAAGTTATAGAAGAAGAAAAGCTGGATTTTAATCAAATTGATAAGCAGAATGATGAAGAAAAAGAAGCTGCTGCCCAAATAAAACTTCCTAGTGAAGAAATTAAACCTCAGGAACTTGAGATTAATGATAATAATCCTTACGGCCTTTATTCACCAAAAAGCGGTATCGGCTGGGAATCTTATCTGCTTCCACGCCTTACAAATGAATTAAACAGAGCAATTTCTTCTGAACTTGATCTTGCCCTCTTTGTAATAAAAGTTGTTGATATTAATAAAAATGAAGAAGAATTAAAGAAAATCTGCGATTATCTTTCGGTAGAATTTCAGTTTAAAGATTTAATTTTTGAATATAAGGAAGATTGTATTGTTGCCATTAAGATAAACCTTAATCTTGATGATGCAGTAAACTTTGCAGATAAAATACATGGCCAGATTGAATCTAAATCAGGCTTAAAGTGCTTTATTGGTATTTCTACAAGAACAATTAGAATTATTGGTGCCGAAAGACTTTTACAGGAAGCAGAAGAAGCTTTAATTCACGCTCAGGAAGAAAAGGACACCCCAATTATTGCCTTCCGTGCAAATGCCCAGAAATATAAAGAATTTATTGAGCAGAACTAGTTTCTTCCTGATTTTCTTTATTTAGCTTTTGTAAATACTCTTCAATTTTTGAAATCTTTGTGCTTGAAGGAAAGTTTTCTTTTAAGACTGCAAGTTTTTCTTCTACCATGGAATTATCTTCTTTTGCTATGTAAACCGCAATAAGATTTTCAAGATATTCCATGTTTTCCGGATATTGACTGTAAAGTTCTTCATAAAGGCTGATTGCCTTTTCTTTATCATCCTTCATAAAATTTATGTAAGCTAAGGTTGATTTTAACGAAGCATTTTCAGCATCATTTTTATAAAGCTCAGAAAAGATTTGTAAGGCATCGTCCCATTTTTTTGTATAAATGTAACAAAGACCTGATTTATAATAAGCATTGTTATGAAGACTCTGGTTTTCCAGGCATAAATTATAATAAGTAAGGGCTTTACTATAATTTTTAAGATTAAAATATGCTTCTGCAATATTGTAATATTCAGAATAGATATTCTGCAGTTTTACCTTGTTTTGTCCGGGAATCAAGTTTCCCGAAGAAGCGCAGGAAAAAGAAAGCAGAGATGCAAAAATACAGACAATATACAGAAGCTTTTTCAATTTTATACCTTTTCCAAATTACTAGCCTAAAACAATTTTTTCAATTTCGAATAACTGTTTACGATAAAGACCACTGATATTATGACCATAATCAGCAATCAACTGAATCATATTTCTTGGAGCTTCTTTTGTATCACAGCCGTTAAGACGGTCACCAGCATCACCAAGACCTGGCATAATATAAGCTTTTTCGTTCATTACAGGGTCCATCCACAAAGTATAGCAGGTACAGTTATTTAAAGCTCTTGTAACACGAATTGAACCTTTAAGTGTTGAGATTGTATTAAAGAAAGCAATTGATTTTGGTTTTACGCCCTGTGACTGAAGATATTTTACAACAGTTACAAGAGAACCACCGGTTGCATTCATTGGATCAGCAAAAATTAAATCTTTTCCATCCAGCTGTTCCAGATTAAAGAAAGATTTATTAAGATCCATGATATATTCCATATCAGATTCGTTCTTTGTATCATTTCTGCTGATTTTGAAAAGAGCAAATGGTGTCTGATATTTGTGTGAAGAATAATCCTGAATTTCTTTAGACATAATCATACTTGGTAACAAGGCACCGCGTAACATAACACACATTACTGTATTTTCAATTTTTGCATCTACGTCCGGTATTTTATGAACAGCGTAGTTTTGAACCGGGAAGTTTACAGGAGTCTGAACGAAGATATGACTTTTTTTGTCTGAATGCTTGTCGGTATAAGCCATTCTAAAAAGCATTTCATAAGCTCTCTGAGAATAATACATGAATTCCTGATGATCTGTATTTATATCTCTTAATTTTGAAATTACATGAGAACATTCAGCATGAGCTCCCTCTTCTGTTTCAAAGGAATAAACTTTAATATTTGGGTGTTTAGCACAGATTTCCTGCATTTTTTTACCCATTTTATCGTAACCGTCAATAATCTTTTTTTCATCTACAGGTTCAAAAGATTTCATTGTATCCTTAAACATATTGTCTAAGGTTTTTAAATCATCCATATCTTCGCTTGTAAGATATCCGTCTAAATCTTCTGCCTTAAGGATAATTTTATTGTCTGTCATTTATTACTCCATATAAATTAAATTTTTATTAATCTGTAAAGACTGTCCTTATTAATTTTTATTCCTTTTATAATAAGCACATTATTATTATCTGTATAGGTTTGTGAATCTGTCAAGCCAAAAGCAAGGGAAAGCAGGGTTTTACCGGCCTTAAGAAATTTTTCGTTTTGAAAATTAAAGGTAAGATCAACAAGATACTGATTTTCTACTTTTGGATCGCTTACAAAAGTTCCTTTTACAGAGCTAAGCTTTAAGTTTAAGTTTGCTCCGGTAAGGATTGTTAAAAAGGATTGAGGTTTATTTGCAAAAAATCTGATTTCATCCTGAGCTTCATGTAAAAAATCATAAAGCTGTGGATTTAAATTTGAATACTGCAAATAAGAATAATCAGGTTCTGCAGAAGTAAAAATGTTATCATAGGACTGAAGAACATTATCAATATCTCTTCCCAGGGCAAGAACTTTTGCAGAAGGGAAAGTCAGTTCAAGATTTTTATTTGCATAAACAGTATATTCATTTGCGGATTTTTGAGCGGTAAAAAGTCTCTTACTAAAACCGTTATTTTTATTCAAAACTTTTGATACATATTTTTGTGGAATAGCTGCATCAAAACTTGCCTGAATACTTGTTTTATTTTTTGTATGATTTAATCCGCAGTAAACTTTATTAATTTTTCCTGCCAGAAGCCGGGCATTAGCTTCAGAAATTCCATTAACATTATTCTGAATGATTCTTGGAATTAAATCTGGATCAACATTTGACGGAATGGCTATATAAAAAGCCGATTCCGAATCCAGAATATCTAATGGATCAACTTCTACGGCAAGAGGAGTTGATTTACAGGAGGTGATTCCCATAAAGAGAATCAGAACCTGTAAAATAATAATTTGAAAAAGAAAAGTCTTATGCTTTAGCAATTACAAAACTCCATACTTTATCATCTGCTTCAATAGAAACAGCATTATTTAATGTGGTTTCCCATTTAATTGATGTAGCAAGTGTTTCGTTAGAGATAAAATCAGAGAACATATTAAATGCAGACTGAAGAACATCATCTCCAGAAAGGTTGATTGTAATTCTGTCTGTTACATTATAACCATTTTCTTTTCTCTGATTCTGAATACCTCTGATTAAATCACGAACATAACCTTCTTTCTTTAATTCATCAGTTACTTTTGAATCAAGACCTACTGTTAAAGTACCTTCGTTTAATACTTTAAGTCCGTCTTTTTCAAGTCTTTCAACAATAACCTTTTCTTCGTTCAGGTCAACATTTGTTCCTTCAACGTCGATTGAAAGAGGTCTTCCTTCCAGCACAGCCTGAATCTGTTCAGTAGTTAAAGCTGTAATAATTCCTGCAGCAGCCTTCATCTTTGGTCCAAGTTCTTTTCCTAAAACCTTAAAGTTGGCCTTTGCCTTGTATTCAACAAGCTCGTCTTCGCGGTCATGGAATTCAACCTTTTTTACATTAAGTTCTTCTGCAATTGTATCCTGCATAGATTCAAGAACTTTCTTTTCTTCCGGATTTCTTGTTACAAGAGCAACAGAAGCTAAAGGCTGACGGTTTTTAAGGTTGAACTGGTTTCTAAGACTGTGTCCCATAGAAACTGCTTTCTGTACTGTGGCCATCTTAAACTCGAGTTCTTCATTTACCCAGTTTTTGTTTACACAAGGATAGTCGCAAAGGTGAACTGATTCCTTGTCTTCAGAAGTTTTTAAGTTCTGATACATTTCTTCTGTAATAAAAGGAACAAAAGGAGCTGCAACAGTGGCAACAGTCTTTAAGGCAATGTAAAGAGCTTCGTAAGCTTCTGTTTTGTCTGAATCGTTTTCAGATTTCCAGAAACGACGGCGGCTTCTGCGAATATACCAGTTATTAAGCTGATCAATGAATTTAACAATAGGGTCAATTGCACTTGAAAGGTCATAATCATCCAGAGCTTTGGTAACATCAGAGATTAAAGACTGGGTAATAGAAAGTAACCAGGCGTCAAGTGGATTTGATGGAAGTTTATTGTCAAATAAATGTCCTGTTGGAGAAACCTTATCAATATTCGCATAAGTTACAAAGAATGAGTAAGAATTCCACCATGGAATAATAATTGATTTAAGAACATCTCTTACTCCTTCATCTGAGTAACGTAAGTCATCAGCTTTTACAACTGTTGAGTGAATAAGGAAGAGACGTAAGGCATCTGCACCAAATTTATTGATTGCTTCTACAGGGTCTGTATAGTTTCTCAGAGATTTAGACATTTTACGTCCGTCAGAAGCAAGTACCAGTCCGTTTACAACACAGTTCTGGAATGCTGGACGATCAAATAAAAGTGCAGAAAGTACAGTTAATGTGTAGAACCATCCGCGGGTCTGATCAAGTCCTTCAGAAATGAAGTTTGCTGGGAAGTGACTTTCAAAATATTCTTTATTTTCGAAAGGATAATGCTGCTGTGCGTAAGGCATACTTCCTGATTCGAACCAGCAGTCAAAAACTTCCGGAATACGGTGCATTGTAGCTCCGCATTTTTTACAAGGAATTGTAATTTTATCTACATACTGCTTGTGTAAATCGTCAGGGTATGTACCGCTTAAATCTTTTAATTCCTGTCGGCTTCCAACACAGAGGGTGTTTTTACATTCAGGATCATCACATTTCCAGATTGGAATTGGGTTACCCCAGTAACGGTTACGGCTTACAGCCCAGTCTCTTGAACCTGCCAGCCATTTACCAAAACGACCTTCCTTAATATGAGCAGGCTGCCATTTAATCTGGCTGTTTGCGCGAAGTAATTCATCATGATGGTCAGCAACCTTTACAAACCATGAACCGATTCCCCGGTAAATTAAAGGAGAGCCACAGCGCCAGCAGTGAGGATATGAGTGTAAGTGCTGTTCTTTTTTAATCAGCTTACCTTCTTCCTTAAGGCGGGCCATAATATCTTTATCACAATCTTTTACAAAGCGTCCTGTATAATCAGGAACTTCTTTTGTAAATTTACATTCTGCATCAATTGGTTCTACTTCTGGAACTCCGGAACCTGCAAATACTTTATGGTCATCTTCACCAAAAGCAGGAGCAATATGAACAATACCGGTACCGTCTTCTGTAGAAACGTAATCAGCATTGAACATTCTGAAGGCACCTTCAGTACAGGTAAGTTTTGAATCTTCCTGACAGGTTTTAGCATCTGCATATTTTGCAAAGTATGGAAATAATGGTTCATATCTTGTACCAAGGAATTCCTTTCCCTTTGCCTTGTAGATAATTTCGTAATCTTCAGGATTTTTATAGTAAGCAGGAACTCTTGCTTCTGCAAAGATGTAGTAATCTCCGGATTCTTTATCAAGGAGTTTTACATAATCAATATCTGGTCCCATACAAAGACCTAAGTTTGAAGGAAGAGTCCATGGAGTTGTTGTCCAGGCAATAAAATAAGTTTTACCGTTAGCAATGTCTTTGTCTTTAAAGTTTTCTGGTCCGCGGGTAATTTTGAAACGAACGGTAATTGTCATGTCGTTTACATCTTTGTAGCCCTGGGCAAGTTCGTGTGTAGACAAAACTGTAGAACAGCGTGGACAGTAAGGAAGAATATATTTTCCTTCGTAAATAAGTCCCTTATCCCATAAAGATTTTGCAACCCACCAGATAGATTCCATGTAATCAGGATTCATGGTTTTGTAATCATGATCAAAGTCTACCCAGCGGCCCATTCTTGTAATGGTCTGACGCCATTCTGCTGTATATTTTAAAACTGAAGCCTTACATTTTTCGTTGAAGTTAGCAACTCCGTATTCTTCAATTTCGTGTTTAGAGTTAATTCCTAATTCTTTTTCAATTAAGTTTTCAACAGGTAAGCCGTGGCAGTCCCAGCCAAAACGACGCTCTACCTTTTTTCCCTTCATTGTCTGATAGCGGGGAATAATATCTTTTATAGTTGATGGAATAAAATGTCCAAAGTGTGGGAGTCCGGTGGCAAAAGGTGGTCCGTCATAAAAAACAAAATCTTCTGCCCCTTCTCTCTGACTAACAGATTTGTTGAAAATATCATTTTCCTGCCAGAACTTTAATACTTCTTCTTCCTGTTTAGGAAAATCAACTTTAGGATCAACTGGTTTAAAACTCATTATTTTTTTCCTTTTTAATGCAAAATATAAATTAAAATATTTTATCACAAATAAAAAGTTTATTCCATAATGGTGTTTTACTAATGTTGTTTAGTAGCTGACATTCCTCTCTTCTTCGGCCTTCTTTTTATCTTTTCCAAATAAAGAATAACCTCTGTTATTCCAATACTCCAGCTCTGTGATATATGTGCTTGAAGGATAAATATTCTTTGCCTGCTGTAATAAAGAAGCCGCTTCTTCTTTATTTCCATTTTCAAAAATCATCTGTGAATAAAAAATTAAAGCATAAAAATTTTCCGCTTCTGTTTTTGCATAATCTACGGCTGCTTTAAAATTTGCAAGAGCCTTTTTCTTGCTTCCACCGTTAATTCCAGGTGCCCAGAAAAACCACTGTGCCAGGTGTGTAAGACCAAAAGAATTATCTTTTTCAAGCTCAATGGCATTTTCGTAGTATTTTCTTACTTTTAAGCCGTATTTCATAGCTCCTGCTACAGGATTATAAGACATGTAACATGAAAAACAGTCGGCTGTAAGAATATATAAAGTTGCAGAAACATTTCCCTTATTTTTTTCGATAAAGGCTTCATTTTTTTCTATCTGGCTTAAAAAAGCATTTTTTAAGAATTCATCATTAGCCTTATCATTCCAGGTATAGTTATAATATTCAGAAATATAAAAGCTTTCAAAAATTAAATTTTCTTCTTCATTTAAAGAAGTTAAATCTTCTTTGTTTTTATAGGCCTGCAGTAATTCAACAGCCTTTTCTTTATTATCCTGAAACTCTGTAAGTTCCATTCTTAACTGCTGAAAGTTATCAATCAGCTCTTTTCCAGCCTTTGAAATTGTAGTCTGTGCATTCATTGAAATAAAAAATAAAGTGAAAATTGAAAATAATAAAATACGCTTCATATTAAGAACAATAACTAATTTATAAAAATGTTACAAGGTTATAATTTATACGTAAATTTTCCTATATTGCCTATAAAATTATGCTGTGTTAGAATAAAAATTATGAACCCTAATACAAACATTGAAAAAAATCCGGAAAGAGTAGCAATTGTAAAAAAAATTGAAGAATTTGAAAGAGAAGGAAAATGGTCTATTGATGTAGAAAATGATCCTCCTACCATTCCGCTTGAACCAGACCAGGTTGATTACCTTAACAAAAAGCTTATAAACAAATTTCTAAGCTATGTAATTACAAAAAAAGCCTGGAAATTTATAAAAAATCTTGTAGAAACTAAAAAGATGATTATTAAAGATATAGTTGGTATGGAAAACTATGAAAAAATTAAAGATACCGGCTGTATGATTACCTGTAATCACTTTAATGCCTTTGATAATTTCTGTATTCATTATGCAATTATGCCGGACTTATTTAAAAGTCATAAAAATCTCTGGATTGTAATTCGCGAAGGAAACTACACAAACTTCCCTGGCTTTTACGGACTTTTATTCAGACACTGTCACACTCTTCCTTTAAGTCAGAATTTTTCTACAATGAAAAAATTCCGCGAAGCTATAAATGTTCTTTTAAATCGTGGAGAAAAAATCTTAATTTATCCTGAGCAGGCAATGTGGTGGAATTACAGAAAACCACGTCCAATGGTAAACGGAGCCTTCCGCTTCGCCGCAGAATGCAACTGCCCTATTCTTCCAATGTTCATCACAATGAAAGATTCAGATTTAATCGATTCTGACGGCTTCCCTGTTCAGGAATACACACTTAACATTCTTCCTGCAATTTATCCTGATCCTGCAAAAAGCAAAAAGGAAAATGCAGAAGATATGAAAAATAAGAATTATGAAGTATGGAAAAAAACATACGAAGAATATTATGGAATACCTTTAACTTACAGCACAATTGAAAAAGAAGAAGCCAAAAATGAGTAAAAAAGAAGAAAAGGTAATTTACTATTCTGATGAGCTTAATGATGAGTTTTCTCCTGATACCCTTACTCCAATTAAAATAGACGGGAACTATAAATACGGAGAAGACAAATTCTGGTGGAATGTAAAAAGATTTTTCTGGTACAGAATGGTTGCAACTCCCCTTTCCTGGCTCTTTTTAAAAATTAAGTATCATCATAAAATTGTAAATAAAGAGATTCTTAAGGATTTAAAGCATAAATCGTATTTTATGTATGGAAATCATACAAATCAGATGGGAGACCCTTTTATTCCGGCTTATGTATGCAATATGGATTATATTTATGCCATAGTTCATGCCAACAATGTTTCAATCCCATTCATTGGAAAAAGGATGCGCTACATTGGTGCAGTTCCCCTTCCGGACGATTTTGCAGCCACCAAGAACTTTATGAACTACATAAAAATGAGGGTTGAAGGAAATTATCCTATTGTAATTTATCCGGAAGCCCACATCTGGCCCTACTATACAAAAATCAGACCTTTTGTAGATTTGTCTTTCAGATATCCATTACAGTTTAAACTTCCAGTTTATTGTTTTACAAATACTTATCAGAAAAGACGTTTTTCTAAAAATCCTAAAATTGTAACCTATGTTGACGGTCCTTTCTGGCCGGAAGAAGGTTTAAGCCTGAAAGAACAGAAGGCAGACCTCAGAAATAAGGTTTACAATGCCATGGTAGAAAGAAGTAAGAATAATAATGTAGAATTGATTAAATATATTTATAAACCAAAAGAAGCAGAGGAAAAAAATGATTAATATTTTATTTTGCGGAAACAAGGGCGTTTTTGACGGAGTTTTAACAACAACCCTTTCAATTTTAAAAAGAACAAAAACTAATGAGCCTTTTAATATCTATCTTTTTACAATGGATGTTTCACACCTGGATCCAAAATACGTTCCAATTCCGGATGAACATGTAAATTTTCTTACATCTGTTGTAAAACAATATAATAAAGATAATCTTGTAACAAAAATTGATGTAACAGAATATTACAATAAAGAATTTGCAGCCTGCCCAAATGAAAGCGCTTATTGTTCACCATATACTTTAATCCGCCTCTTTGCAGACCAGATTCCAGATATTCCTGAAAAACTTTTGTATCTTGACTGCGACATTATGCTCAACCGCGATGTAACAGAACTTTATAACATTGATATTTCTGATTATGAATTTGCAGCAGCTCCCGATCACTATGGAAAATATTTAATCAGACCGGATTATATTAATGCAGGAGTTTTACTCTTTAATGTTACAAAATGCAAGGAAACAGATTTGTTCTTAAAGGCAAGAAACAACATTAAACGTAAGAAGTGGACTTTTGCAGACCAGGATGCTCTCTGGCATGCCGCAAGCAAAAAGAAAATGCTTCCACAAAAATTCAACGACCAGAAATTCCTGCATCCAAAAACAACTGTTATCCGCCATTTTTCAAAGCGTCTTTTCTGGCTGCCTTACCCTCATACCGCAAACATTAAACAGTGGCATGTAACAAAGGTTCACAAGATTTTTGGTTATGACCAGTTTGATGATATTTTGTATGAATATATTTATTTAAAAACTAAATTTGAACGCGAGGGATTAAACTAATAATTCCAAAGCTGTCTTTTTATTTTTATTAAAGATGTAATTTCATCTTCTACCAGGGAAATATCACTTTTTCTGATATTTTCCTGCATTTTTTTCCAGGAAGAATCAAAACTTTCGGGAGATGAAATTATAATCTTAATAATTTCATTTTTAACGTAGTCATCTAACCTGTCTACAATTTCCTGAGATTTTGAACTTATATTATACTGCCAGATTTGACCATGCTTAGAAACTCCAAGTTCTTCTGGCTGAGGAAATAAATCTGTCCATAATTCAGCGCCATAAGCTTTTAATGTCTCTTTTTCTGTAGAATTGTATAATGACATTACATTTTGTTTTGTGGTTCTTGAATAAGGATTTCCTGTTGAATCCAAAAAGCCTGAGCCCCCCTGTGGGAAAGGATATGTCCACCTTCCAATGCCGCTCGAAGGCTGATTATATACAGCTATTCTCTGCCCTTTTGAGTCGTAATAATAGTCTATTCCTTCAAAGCCCCAGTTTGTAAGAATCTGAGCTTCTTCTGAACACATATAATCAATAAACTCAAAGGCCCTTAAGGTATCTTTACAGGTAACAGAAATTGCAATTCCCCAGCCGCCGGAAAAACCATAATCTTTCATAGAAGGGTCTTTATACATTTTATCTGCAGTAACAGGTAAATAGGCATAAGTTCTGGACTCCATACCGCTTTCAATCAGTTCTTTTTGAATATCTTGTAAGCCCCATAAAGAATAAATAGTCGAAAGAACACAACCCGAAGTTAATTTATTTTTCCATACCTCTTCTGTCTGGGTAAAACTTTCCGGATCCAGAAGTCCTTCGTGGTAGATTTTGTTAAGCCACTTGTAAAAAAGATGCATTTTTGGATGCAGAAATTTATACTGAACATCAAAAGTTTCCTGATCGACTATCCACTGGCCGTCATCGGGTAAACCAATCATATAATTACCGGGATTTGAAAGGCCCATATACCAGAACCAGGAATCGGTTAAAAGACTTAAACCTATGGTTTTACAGCCGTTAATTTCGGGATACTTTTGTTTATAGGCAATAAGAATGTTTTCAATATCATCCAGGGTCTGGATTTTTGGATAACCAAACTCCCTTAAAACTGAATTTTGAAGCTGAAGGTTTCCGGAAACTTCCAGACTCTTTTTTCTTATATCATAAGTACCAAAGGTATATATTTTTGGATCTTCAATTGTATTTCTAAGGTGATCCAGATAATAGCCGTAAAGATGCCTTACATTTTTACCGTATTTTGCGATATAAGAATCGAGGGGAATTATTGCCCGGTTTTCTATAAGTTTTGAAATATCACTTTTGGCAAAAATAAAATCAGGATAATTGTGATTTGCAATCATAAGCTGAATATCCTGAGAGGCAGATTCTTTATGAGGGATAAATTCCAGTTTTACTCCGGTTTTTCTTGTAATTTCTTTTGCAATGTCATCGTCAAAATTTAAAGGATTTAAATTATCTGCAGAATAAAATGTAAAAGTTATATCAGTTTTTTCACTTTCCTCTTCTTTTTTATCTTCCTTATAGCAGGAGCTGACTTCTGCTATAAGAAAAAGGATAATAAAACTAGTTATTATTTTTTTCATCTTCGACCTGTTTTTTGAAATCTTTTGGAGTAAGTCCTGTGTTTTTCTTAAACTTCATAAAAAAATAATCGGTGTTAGAAAAACCAACAAGTTTAGAAATCTGATAAATCTTTAAGTCTGTATTTAAAAGTTTATCTTTTGCAATTTCCATTCTAAGATTGTCCAGATAAGTGTTGAACTGTACTCCGGTATATTTTTTAAATTTTTTACCAAGATAAGCGCTGTTGCAGTTAAAAAGTTCGCCTAAGTTTTCAAGCTTTAAGTCTGAAGCATAATTTGTTTTTATATAAGCAAGAACCTTTACGATGACTGAATCAGAAGTATTAAAATTAAAGTTTTCTATAAAGTCATCAAGGATTTTACAGAAGCATTCAAACATTCCTGTAAAATTATTGTAATTCATAAGTTTTTTTACAACATCATAAGTATTTCCGTCTGAAATTTCCCTTTCAGGATATTTTGAAACAAGGCGGAAACGTAATTCAACCAGACAATAAATAAAGGTTCTTTTTATATTTGTTTCGTTTTCCTTTATATTAAAGGTCAAATCTTTGATTTCTTTTTTGATTTTTTCCAGCTGATTTTTATCGTAGGTTTCAATGCAGAAAATCAGATTATTTATGATGTTGTCAAAATCATTTATGTTAGAATCTTTATGAACTGTATTAATTTCTTCATCACTTACATATGGAATATCAGAGAAGAAAAAGAGATATTTTTCGTTTTCAAGGGCATTTTTATAGGAATCAAGAAGACCTTTTAAGCCCTGGCCCATTTTTCCAATTGTAATAAAGGTTTTTTCTATCTGAAGTTTTGCAGTCCTTATAACCGCATTTTTTACGGCCATCTCGTTAGAAGTTTTTAAGATGATATAGTATCTTTCTGCCTGATTAATTAAAACCTTATTGAAAAAAGAAAAATAATTGTCTATGGAGTTTTCAAAATTAATCAAATTGATATTTTTTTTGTATTCAAAATTACAGATAATTACCTGATAAGAAGAAGTTTCTGCATTTTCAAAGAATTTAAGTCGGTTAATGTTTTCAAGATTTTCGTAATTATTTGTAAGGAAGATTTTAGAGATAATGTCTTTTGTTTCAAATAATTCATTATTTTTGGACGATTCCTGCTGTTTTTTCTGCAAAAGAATTTCTTCTGTAATCTCCTTTACTTTTTTTAAAAGTTCTTCTTCATCAACAGGTTTTAGTAAATAGGCTTTTGCACCGTTATTTATAGCCTTCTGGGCATAATCAAAATCTGAATAACCGCTTAAAATAATAAAGGCAGGAAAAGGAAGATTATTTTTTTTACAATGCTCTGCAGTCTGACTGATTACATCTATTCCGCTGCAGCCGGGCATCTTAATATCATGAATTATCAGGTCAGGATTTAAATCAAATATCTGCTGCAGGGAGTCTTTTCCGTTAGCAGCTTCTCCGCAAATTTTATAGCCGAGACTTTCCCAGTCAAGAATACACTTTAAACCTTCGCGAATATTTTTTTCATCATCTGCAATTAATAATTTCAGTTTATCCATTTTGCATCACTCTAAAAAATAATATTTATTTATCTAATATTAAGGTAATTTTTACTTCGGTACCTTTATCAAGCTGACTATTGATACTAAGACCGCTGCCCTTTTTATAAAAGAGCCTGATTCTTGAATTTACATTTCCAAGACCAATTGAATTTTCAGTTGATTCAAGAGAATCCTGCTCCAGTTTATCTTTTATAATTTTTAATTTATCCTCAGCAATTCCGCAACCATTATCACTGATTTTTATAAATAAAATTCTGTTATCGTCTTTAATCTCATCATTTATATCTATATTAATAATACCACCATTTTCTCTATCCTCAAGTCCATGATTAAAAGAATTTTCTACAAGCGGCTGAATTAAAAGAGGAAGAATTTCATAATCACTCAAATTTACATTTACGTTTATATTATACTTAATCCGGTCGGTAAACCTCATGTGCTGAATGCTAAGATAATTATTTACGGCTTCAAGTTCTTTTTCCAGAGGAACGGGACTTCCCTTTACAGAAAGGTTATAACGCAAAAGCTTTGCAAGAATCTGCAGCATTTTTGCAACATCCTTATCTCCGCTGCTAAAGGCTTTCATTCTGATTGTTTCAATTGAATTAAAAAAGAAATGAGGATTTATCTGCGAAGAAAGCATCTTAAAACTTATCTGGCTTTGCTTTGCCTTTATCTGTTCCTTTTCTATGTTCTGCTTATATACCTGGTCAATCAATTCCCTGAGATTTTCTGACATTTGATAAAGGTTTGAATAAATGCTCTGAAACTCATCATTTCCGCCAATGGATTTTTCTATTTCAAAGTTATTTTCTACTACTTTTTCAATTCCTGATTTTACTTTCTGTACCCTGTTATGCACATAGCGGTTATGAATAAAAAAGACGGTAAAGGCCAGAAGCACCATCATCAAAAGTAAAAAGATGGTAATCGTAATATTTTTTACTGTCTGTATCTGTAAAAGTTTTATAGGAATAAGGTATACAATTTTAAACTTTATACACATTGAGTTGTTGGGTAAAAAGTCCCTGGCAAAAATACCCCTGGTTTCTTTTCCAAGGTGGATTTTAGAATATACTTCGTTGAATTTCTGATTTTTTAAAAGCAGGGGGATATTTTTAATTTCTTCCTGACTAAGGCCCTGGGCTGAAGAATATAAAAAATCATCATCAAAATATACAAGGGTTTCGTAAAGCTGCTGGGAAAGCTGCTGCTGAATAACTTCCGGACTCATGTTGATTACAAGCACCCCGATGTACTGGCGGTAAGAAGGAGTCCAGAGGGAACGGACAAGGCTAAGATATGTTTTTTTAGTTATCTGATCATAGGTAAACTGCCAGAAGGCATGACCTTTCATAATTACTGCAGTTTTACACCAGGGCTCTTCGTATGTATCCTGGGAAGTTTTTATAATAAAAGAATTATCAAGAAGACTTTCATTTTTTACATAGATTCTGAAATTTGCTATGGAACGGTAGATTTTTAAATAATCTTCGAGAAAGTTTAATTCTGAATAGGCAGAATAAATGTCCTGAATGTTTTCGTATTCGGGGGTAAGAAGATTCTGAACTTTTTTATTAATATAAACCCTGTCTGAAAATTCCAGGGCTTCTGTAAGAGCTGAATTAAACTCTGCAGTTGTTTTTTCAAGGCTGGAATTAACCTTGTCCATTTCGAATTTCTGCATGGAGTTATATAAATACATGGTATAAAGAGTACAGATTATTATTACAGGAACTAAGAAGATATCAAAAAATAAAATTGCCAGGCTTTCTGACATGGGCTTTTTGTTCAATTTTGCTGTAAGCCAGGCTAAAAAAGTATTCATATATATAATTTTATCATAAAAAAGACAAAATTTCTAATTATTCATATCTTTTCCGCGAATTCCAAAAGCTTTCTGTCTTCTTCTTACCTGCTGGATTATTTCATTATTCTGTTCTATGTAATCAATTAAATCCCAGTGATAATCCAGATTCAAATCTTTAAAAAATGGCTGTATTGGAGGATGCCTGCGGCTGTTATTTTTTCTGATTATTTCTATAAGGTCATCAAAAGTTTCTTTGTCTATAAGCTTTGTAAGGTAAGGTTCTTTATCTAAAACAAAAACCCTGTGATTCTGGTCAAAAATATAATCGCTGCTCTTAAATTCTTTGGGAGGCATTGTATTTCTGACTTTTTTACTTCTTCCGTTTACACAGGTATAAATTAATTTTCCATGCTGAATGTGTTTTGGAATCATAAAAGAATCTTCCCCGTAAGTAAAATCAACATAATCAGGAGAGTATTCCATATCGGTAAGCCAGTATCTGATGTTATAAATTTTATTTCCGCTTATATAAAAACAGGCAATATTTTCGTTTTCTTTTTGATTTGCAATCTGAAGGCCTTTACTTACCTGGTTTCCCCGGTAAAAACCCTCATATGTATTTTTTGCATTTTCCATTTCTTCTTCGTTTGAAAAATCTAAATCTCTTGTATAGAAATTTAAAAAGAAATTATCGCCGATATTTACCATGGGTACTAAAAAAGAATCTCTTTTTGTATATTGTATATTAAAATACCAGCTCTGGTAATTTTCGTCTTTACTTACTGTATAGGGAATATGTTCAGCATTTTTTGGGGTAGCATCATTTCTTGCGCGATTTCCTTTATCTGAATAAGCCTCTGCTTCTGCAGCTCTGTCATAGTACCAGCCGTAAAAGTTTTTAAGAACAATAAATAAATCCTGTGAATCTTCATTTTCTTCAAAAAAGACAAGGCGGTCTTTTGCTTCCCAGATTCCGCTCAGCTCATTTTGAGCAAAAATATTTAAAGATGTTAAAAAAAATATACAGTAAAAAAAGATTTTTTTCATAATTAAATTTCGGCGTAAATATAGATGCTCTTCATAATTTTGTTAATTTATTCTATAATTCACTTATGACTTATTTAGCAAAACTTGGAGAACTTACACTTAAGGGTTCTAATTTACAGGAATTCGAAAATCTTTTAAGAAAAAATACAGCAAAAATGCTGGAAGGCTTAAAATGCAATATTGTATTAAGGGCCGGAAGACTTTATATAGACTGCAGTGATGAAGCTGCTTCTAAGGTTGAGTTTGTACTTAATCACCTTATTGGAATTACCGGCTGGGCAAAAGCCAGTGTATGCGAAAAAACAATCGAAAGTATTAATGAAAGTGTTTTTAACCTTGCAAAAAAGGAAGCAGAAAAAGGCTGCAAAACTTTTAAAATCAGTGCCCGCCGTTCAGATAAATCTTTTGAACTTAATTCTTATGAAATATGCTGTGAAGCAGCCGGTAAGGTTGAGTCAATTATGAAGGTTGATGTTCATAATCCTGACACAACAATTTACGTAGAAGTAAGGGAAAAATGCTTTGTTTATGTTGATTCAAATACAGGCTGCAGGGGACTTCCAGTTGGTTCAAGTTCAAAGGGCTTACTTCTTCTTTCCGGCGGTCTTGATTCCCCTGTTGCAGGCTACAGAATGCTGCGACGCGGAATGAAGATTGAATGCTGCTATTTTCATTCTTACCCATATACTTCAGAAGAAGCAAAACAGAAGGTTGTAACTCTTGCTCAAAAGCTTGCCTATTATGGAATTACCACTTATCTGAACATTATTCCTTTTACTGACGTTCAGATGAAAATTAAGGAAAAGGCACCCGAGGCCTGGTCTACCCTTATGCTCAGAGTCTGCATGATGAAGGTTGCAAATATTCTGGCAGGAAGATGTAAGGCAAAATGTATTGTTACGGGAGAAAGTCTTGGCCAGGTAGCAAGTCAGACAATAGAAAACATGTCAGTTACAGAACACTTTGCAGAATTTCCTCTGCTCCGTCCTCTTTGCGGTATGGACAAAGAAGAAATTATTAAAGATTCTTTATTCATTGATACCTACGAAACTTCAATTTTACCTTACGAGGACTGCTGCGTATTGTTCAGTCCAAGACATCCGGTTTTAAGAGGAAGTATAGAAGAAGCAGAAAAGATTTATAAAGAACTTGAAGTTGATGACCTTATTTATGAATCTTATAAAAAAAGAGAGATTGTAAAACTTACAAGCAGCGGTGAGCCTGTCTGGAAAACTGTATGACAAAAAACGATAAAGAATTAATTTTTGATTTATTAAAAACCTGCGATTCTCATATAAGGGGTTATACAGAAACTAGCTTTTTAACAAAACCTGACTTTTGCGACGACCCGGTAAAGGAAAGTAAAGTTGAAAGAGAAGACCTGCAGGCCGGGCAAGCTGTAGACCAACAGCCTGTACAAGCTGCAGACGTGCAGGCTGTGGCTCTTGAAACTGCCCCCCAGACCGACAGTAAAAAACTTACTCTTTCTGACCTTAAGGCTAAAATTGAACGCTGCACCCGCTGTTCCCTTGCCAGAACACGTAATAATGTTGTTATTGGCGAAGGTGTTGAAAATCCAAAAGTTCTTGTTGTTGGCGAAGGCCCCGGCGAGGAAGAGGATTTACAGGGCCGTCCATTTGTAGGCCGGGCCGGAATTCTTTTAGATAAGATGCTTAATGCCATCAACCTGGACAGAAAAAGCAACTGTTACATAGCGAATGTTGTAAAATGCAGACCACCTCAGAACCGTAATCCCTTTCCGGATGAACAATCAGCCTGCTTTGGCTTTTTACAAACCCAGATTCATCTTTTAAAACCTCAGTTTATTCTTTGTATGGGTAAAATTGCCGCAGAAAAATTACTGGATCAGAAATTTTCTGTAAATGAAAATCACGGAAATTTTTATGATTACAATGGCATTCCTTTAATGGTTACCTTCCACCCAAGCGCACTTCTTAGAAACGAAAGTTTAAAAAGACCTGCCTGGGAAGATTTAAAAAAACTTAAGGCAAGGCTGGATTCACAAAATTAAATATGTATGTAGAAGTAATTTTGAACCTGCCTGTTAATCAGGGATTTACCTACACTTTTTCGCCTTCTCAAGATTCAAAAAAAGAAGAAAATCTTCCTCAAATTGGAAAACGTGCCGAAATCATGTTTGGTAATAAAAAGACAACTGGTTTTATAATAGGAATTAGCGAAGAAAAACCCCAGTCCTGCCCTGTTGATGATTCAAAAATTAAAGCCGTCAGAAAAATCATAGATAAAGAGCCTTTATTTGGCCAGGAACTTATAAATCTTGCAAGGTGGATAAGTCACTACTATCTATGCACCTTAGGTGAAGCTATTTTTGCCATGCTTCCTTCCGGAAGAAGAGAAAGCGGTACTGCAGGTTTTTCTTTTGAAGGCGATATTGTAGCAAGTAAAAAAAATATCCTTTCTGAAGAACAGGAAAAGGCAGTAAATGATATTTTAAGTGATAAGGAAAATAACTATCATTATCTTTATGGACCAACTGGAAGCGGAAAAACTGAGGTATTTTTACAGCTGGCAGAAAAAACTCTCGAAGAAAATAAGGGGGTCATTTACCTTGTACCGGAAATCAGCCTTACAGAACAGGTAACCACTTCTCTTATAGAACGCTTTGGAAAAACAGTTGCCGTAATTCATTCCCAGTTGACCCCCTCACAAAAATTAAACCAGTGGAATAAAATAATGCATAAGGAATGCAGGGTTGTAATTGGAGCAAGAAGTGCAGTTTTTGCCCCCATGCCAGACCTTGGCCTTATCATAATTGACGAAGAACATGATGCTTCCTATAAATCCGGAAACAATCCCCGCTACCATGCAAGACAGGTTGCCATGCACAGGGCAAGTGAATTAAAAATCCCCCTGGTAATGGGAAGTGCAACGCCTTCGGTTGAAGCCTGGAAAGGCATGGAAGATAAAATCATTCACAGGCATTGCCTTACAAAGAGACTTGCCGGCGGTTCAATGCCACATATACACTGCATAAATCTGAATAATTATGATAACGAAAACTGCATTTCAAAACCGCTGGAAGACGAAATTAATAAAACCCTCAGGGAAAATAAACAGGTAATTTTATTTTTAAACAGAAGGGGTTTTACTCACTTTTTCAGATGCAATACCTGCGGCTATGAACTGGAATGCAAAAACTGTTCAATCCCCCTTACCTATCACAAAGTTCAGAACAGACTCCGCTGCCATTACTGCGGCTGGTCCATTACTCCGCCTCAAAGCTGTCCAAAATGCGGCTCTCTCGATATTGGTTCTTCAGGTTTTGGAACTGAATATATAGAAAGCGAAACAAAGGCAAAGTTTCCGAACGCAAGAATAATCAGAATAGATACCGACACCATTAAAAACAAGGATGAGCTTTTTACAAAACTTCAGGATTTTCGCCAGGGTAATTATGATATTATGCTTGGAACCCAGATGGTTGCAAAAGGTTTGAACTTTCCAAAACTTCAGCTGGTCGGTGTAATTATGGCAGATGCAGGTCTCCATATGCCTGACTTCAGGGCTTCAGAAAGGACCTTCAGTTTAATTACTCAGGTTTCCGGCCGGGCAGGCAGATATTTCCCGGACGGTAAGGTTTTTGTCCAGACTTACAATCCTACCCATAAGGCTGTTTTATGTGCCTGCAAAGCTTCGGTCGAAGCCTTTTATAACGGGGAACTTGAAGAAAGAAGTCTTATGGAATTTCCGCCTTTTTCAAGATTGTTGAGGCTGGTTTTTAGAAGTTATAACAGGGAACTTGCCATGCAGACTGCAAATGATGCAGCCCTCTTTTTAAGGCAGATGAAAGTAAAAGGGGCCGAATTAATAGGCCCTGCAGAATGCCCTATAGAAAGAATAAATTCTTCCTGGCGCTATCAGATTTTATTAAAGGGAAAATCAATAATTCCCCTCCAAAGCATGACAAAAAACTTTCAAAGTAATTTTAAATATAACCAGGCTGTGTATATTGAGTATGATGTAGACCCTATAAGTCTTTTATAAGGCAAAGCAGGCGTGTGGAACTTGGCGTGTGACAAACCAGGCGTGTAGCAAATTACACTTGTGGCAAACTATGCGTGCCGCCTTACCCCGTCAAACTTTATTTCGTATAAAAAAAGTCCGGTTGGAGGAGCCGTAACCCCGGCCTTAGTTCTGTCTCTTGCGGCAAGGATTTTTTCCATGGAATCTAAAGGAGCATTTGACTTATCCAGGTTGATTAAAGTTCCAGTTAAGGTTCTTACCATCTTCCATAAAAAGGCATTCGCCTCAATCTGAAAAACCAGAAGATCATTTCCAAAAATATCCTTTTGCATAAAAAAGAAGGCATCATCAATATAGCGGTTGGTAGAAAGAGAATTGTCCCCGCTTGCGGCAAAGCTTGCACAGTCAATTTCTCCCCTGAGGCATTCACAATAGTGATTAAGTCTTTCAATATTCGCAGTATAATTTTTTACAGTCCAGACAAAACGGCTGTTGTTGGCAGGGCTTGTATCAGAAGGATTTATAAAATATCTGTAAACCCTGCTTGTAGCACTAAAACGGGAATTAAAATCAAGGGGAACTTCCTTTACCTCAAGTATTCTTATATCCTGAGGCAAAAAGGTGTTTAGTGCCCTTAGATAATTTATACATGAGATTGACGGTATAGTAGAAATAAAATTTGCCGCCTGGCCCAGGGCATGAACACCACTGTCGGTTCTTCCTGACCCGTAAAGAGTTGTCTTTGCTTTGTGAAGTTTTTCCAGGGCCTTTTCAATTTCGCCCTGCACGGTTCTCTGGGCTTCGCTTCCCTTTTCGTCCTGACGCTGCCAGCCGCAAAAATCAGTTCCGTCATAAGAAACTTTTAAGAGGATATTTCTTTCATTTGAATTAGAATTCATCATCGTTTACAAGCTTGCTCAAATTATCATAAAGATTTCTGGCGTGTTCAAGAAGAGGACCTGGTTTATTTTTTGAAGATTTTCCAAGACCAAAGATTCTTGCAATTGCAGTTTTTGATTCAGAAAGTTTTTTAAGTCTAAGCTGAATATCCTGCTGCTGGCCATACTTATACTCAAGAAGTCCGCATAAATAAATTACGCCATCCCAGCCATAGTTTTTGTCCATATCTGGTCCAAAGTTTGGTAGGGTTGAACTTTTTTCTGTTCTGTTAGTTTCTGCAATTACAGCCTGCTCATAAAAGAATAAAGCTTTTCTGTAAAAAACCTGGGCAACATAATCGTAATTATGGTCTGCACACCTCTGGTTGATTTCGTCAGAAAGCCAGGCAAGTCTTAGGGAAATAATGGCTTTTTTCATGGTTGGCAGGGCGTAAGTGTCCATGCAGTCATAAGTCATTAAGGCAAGATAATACATGGCAGCCCCGTCAAAAAGGCTTCTTTCTTTTTTAAGATTAAAATATGGAAAGATTGCTTCAACGGCATTTTTTCTTTTCTGGGAATTATCATAAATTTTATCAAGATCTTCCGGTGTGATTTTTTCTTTAAAATCATTCCAGAAAAAGGCTGCATAACAGTTAGGACAGGCACCAATTTCGTAGATTAAAGGATAAACCCTTCCATATTTTGCAGAAGGTTCAAAGTTTCTGTGAAGCTCTTCAGTTAATCCTCCGGCAATCATACGGCCGTTACCGCTTCTCATAATTTCTCTTTCAAAAAACTTTTTACATACAGGACACTGACATTTATCCTTTGACCAGTAAGAGATTGCAGGTTTTTTGCCGTTTTCTTCAGTTTTTTGTGCCATTTTTATTCCTCAATTATAACAAAAGCAATTGCAGCGCTTTTTTCATGACTTAATGATAAATGAATATTAAAATTTTTACATCTTTTTTTTAGTAATTCCAGAGCCTTATTTTTAACATTCAATACAGGTTTACCTAAATTATCGTTAGTTACATAAATATCTTTTAATTCAAAATCAGAAAATCCTGTACCCAGGGCTTTTACAAAAGCTTCTTTTGCAGCAAAACGGGAAGCATAATGTTCTTTGAGCTGCTCTTCGCTAAGGTCTGAAATAATTTCCTGACTGTTAAAAAACCTTTGCAGCATGGAGGAATTGCCTATCCATTTTTCAAAACGGGAAGTTTCTACAATGTCAGTACCAATTCCATATATCATTATTCTTCCTGCACCTGAGTATTTTCTGTTTCTTCAAGGATTTCTTTTTCAGAAACCTTTATGTTTACTTTATCTAAAGAAAGATTTTCTAAAGTAAGGCCGGAAGGCAGATTTACGCTTATAGGAAGTTCATATTCTCCGCTTTCTGTTACCGAACTTAAATCCAGCTGCAGGACATTTTTTGACGGACTATAATCTTCCAGGAATAAAACATTTCCGTTGGCAGTAAGACTGATTGTTGGAATACTTGAATCAATTTGTAAATTTTCGCTTAAATTAATTACATTTACACTTAAATCGTTAAAGAGCTTATTGCTCTTCATCTGAGTTATTGCAACTGTAACTTTGTAAGGGCCCTTCTCCGGAACATAAATAATTTTATTCATAGGAAAATATTTTGTTTCGGTAGAAAAACTTACTTCTGCATTTGAAATTACAACTTTTTCTGTATAAAGCTTATCAATTTTTGAAACAATCGACTGAGGGCCTACAACCGCAACACTTGAAGGTTCAACAGAAACTTCTTCAAGCTTGTAACCGTAAGCAGGCTCTCCGGAAACAGAAACTTCAAGAGGAATATATTTTGTAATCTTTTTTTCGACTTTGACCATTAAGGTTGCAGAAGGCTTTATTTTTATTTCCAGGGTTTCAAACTGTTTTAAAGAGTCATTTGTATTTACCTGAATTGGAATTTCATATTCTCCTGATTCAGTAAGATAAGATAAATCTAAAATTGCAGAAAAATCCGAAACGTGAATATTAGACATATCCTCGGGCAGGGCTTTTACAGAAAGGGTGATGGAATCTGTAAGCTTTTGAACATGCATAACCTGTCCGTTTTCTACAATATTCAAAGGCACTACAAAGTTTTTATGGTCTACAAGAGAAGTCTGATGAAAGATATATAAAAAGATTGCCACTACAAGGCAGATAATTTTAATTGGCCAGTTGTGTAAAATCTGTTCGCTTATTTTATTAATGTTCATCTACTGTATCCTCCAGTATTTTCTGTTCAGGAGTAATTTCCAGAAGATTTTCAAGAATTTTTCTGATTTCGGAAGTTGTTAAATCGTAATTTAATTTGGAATCGTAAGCAAGGCTTAAGGCCCCTGTTTCTTCAGAAACAATAAGGATTACTGCATCTGTTACTTCAGAAAGGCCAAGTCCGGCCCTGTGACGGGTTCCAAAAGTCTTTTTAATTGTAAAGTTTTCGCTGGTTGGTAAGAAACAGCCGGCAGAAACAATTTTTCCGTTCTGGATAACTGCAGCTCCGTCGTGTAAGGTTGTATCTTTTCCAAAAATTGTTAAAAGAAGGCTGGAAGAAATATCTGCGTTCAAAAGGGTTCCCGTCTGAATAATATCATCAAGCTTTGTGTGACGCTTAAATACAACCAGCATACCTCTTTTTTGTTTGGAAAGCATTTCTGCAGCAGTCAGTACGGCATCTACATAAGTATGTTTTGACCTGTTTCCAAAAGCAAACCAGTTATTCTGACCAAGCCTTAAAAAGAATTTTCTGATTTCCGGCTGGAAGATTACGGCAAAGGCAATAATTAAACCTGGTGCAATAGTATTTAAAAGCCATAACAAGGTAGAAAGGTGTAATAAGGCCGCAACACCATAAGCAATAAGTACAATGATAATGGCACGGATAATCTGAACACCATTAGTTTTGGCCATAAAATCGTAGGCCTTATAAATTAAAAATGTAAGGACAAAAATATCTAAAATTGGACTAATAATTTCATAAATATTTAAGAGCCTGTCAAAACCAACCATAAATAATATTTTACACTATTTTCTAAGATATTTCATCACATTTAACGCATCAACAGTTTCTTTTACATCATGAACCCGGACTATAGAAGCTCCGTTTTGAATACTCAGAATATTTGCAGTTAAAGAGCCGGACATACGGTTTTCTACAGTTTCACTGGTCATCTGTCCTATGCAGCGCTTACGTGAAAGGGCCATTAAAACAGGAAGATTTTTAGAAGTGATTTTGGAACATTGTTCTATGAGTTTTAAGTTTTCGTCAAAAGTTTTTCCAAAACCAATTCCAGGATCCACAATTATTTTGGAAAGTGGAAAATTCTTTTCTAAAAGTAAATCTACTTTTGAATCCAGATATTTTCTTACTTCGCTTACAATGGTATCTGCATTTCCAATGCGGTCTTTATCTTCGGGATAGCGGTGCATAAGAATTACCCCTGAAGAAATTTTGATTAAAGTTTCCATCATGGAAGGATCATCTTCAAAGCAGGAAACATCATTAAGAACATCAGCTCCTGCCCTTACAGCTTCCTTAAAAACCTTAGCCTTCCTTGTATCAATAGAAATTGGAATATCAGACTGGGACCTGATTTGCCTGATTAAAGGAATTACCCTTTCAAGTTCTTCTTCTTCGCTAACTTCTGTATAGCCCGGTCTTGTAGATTCTCCGCCAATATCAAGAATATCAGCGCCATCAGAAATAAGCTTCATTGCATAATCAATACCACCACGGCTTCCTTCAAAAAAAGAATCCGGGGTAGCATTTACAATTCCCATTACAAAAGCCGGGAGACTATTTGATAATTTACGGTTTCCAAAAATTAGTTCAGACATTTTAGCACAGCCTTTTTGATATCTTCAGAAGTCAGGTTTGTTAATTCAAGAACTTCACTTCTTGAACCATGAGAATAATACTTATCCTTAAAACCTAAAATCTGAATATCTTTAAAATTATTTTTTAATAATATATTTTCAATATCACCGCAGATTCCGCCTTCTATTACACCGTCTTCGACAATTACAAAAGAATCGTATTTTTTTGCAATAGAAAGGAAGTATTCGCTGTCAAAAGGTTTTATAAAACGAAGAAGATATACATCGCAATAACCGTTTTCAAGTAAAACAGCCCTTACGGCAACAGTTACTTCGCTGAACATTCCGCCTGTAGAAATAATCAAAACCTTCTTTTTTGCAGCTTCAAGTTCTGCATCACTAATATTTTCAATTACAAACTCGCTGCAGGGAAGTAAAATGCCTTTACCCTCTTCAACAGGAGCAGCAAACTGAGGATGCTCTGTCGGACAGGATAATTTTGGATAGCGGATTACTGCTGCTGTCGGATTTTTTTCTGCCCATTCAAAGCAGAGGCCTAAGTCGACCTCGCTTACAGGACTCATAATTACAAGATTTGGAATAGGCTTTAATAATGCAATATCGAAAATTCCCTGGTGGGTTACGCCGTCATTTGGAACAGCCCCTGCCCTGTCCAGCATAAATATTACATGAAGATTCTGTAAGGTTATATCGTGAATTATCTGGTCTATAGCCCTCTGGAAAAAAGTAGAATAAATGCAGACAACAGGAAGCATTCCCCCTTTGGCAAGTCCTCCGGCAAAAGTAACTGCGTGTTCTTCTGCAATTCCTACATCAAAGAAACGGTTAGGAAAATTGTGGGCAAAAGAAGCAAGACCTGTTCCCTTTGCCATTGCCGCTGTAATTGCAATAATTTTAGGATTTTCTGCAGCTCTTTTAGTAATCAGATTGCTGAAGGCTTCGGTAAAACTTGTAAGGTCAAATTTTTCTACGCTTCCATCCGAAATTTGAAAAGGTCCGATTCCGTGAAACTTTTCAGGATTATTTTCTGCAGGACTATAGCCCTTTCCCTTTTTTGTAACAACATGAACTACAACCGGTCTGTGGAGGGTTTTAATTCTTCTAAAGGCCTTTTCCAGTTCTTTTTCGTTGTGACCATCAAGAGGACCAGAATATTCAAAACCTAAATCAACAAAAAGATTATTTGTTAAAAACAAACCTTTTAGAGAACGCTTAAAGCGGAAAATTAATTTTTCGAGACCTTTACCAAGATATGGAATGTGATTTATGCACTTATCTACTATATTTCTGAAAGTCTGATAGCGGCTGGTAGTTGTAAGGCGGCTTAAATAGCGGGAAATTGCACCGGTATTATGGTCAATTGACATCTGATTATCGTTTAAAACAACAATAAGATTTTTGGAAAGCTGACCTGCGTTGCAAAGGCCTTCAAAGGCAAGGCCTCCGGTAAGGGCACCATCACCAATTACGGCAATAACCTTTCCTTTATTATGGGTAAACTCCCTGGCAGTTAAAAGACCAAGAGCCTGAGAGATTGATGTAGAAGAATGGCCGTTTTTAAAATAGTCCAGACTGTTTTCTTCAAAGTTTGTAAAACCAGATAAACCGTCCTTCTGGCGCAGAGTATCAAACTGCTTATAGCGTCCGGTTAAAAGCTTATGGGTATAACACTGATGGCTTACATCCCAGATAATTGCATCTTCAGGGCTGTTAAAAACTCTGTGCAGGGCGATTGTTAATTCAACAACACCAAGATTGCTTGCAAGATGACCTCCGTTTTTTCCGACAACATCAATAATTACTTTTCTGCATTCCTTGGCAAGCTCATTTATTTCTTTTTGAGAAAAGTTCTGTATGTCTTTAGGAGAATTAATTTTATCAAGTAACATAGCAATCCCTTTTTAAAAAAAAAGACCGCGTCGATTTAACGCGGCCTAAATGACATAAGCTTCGACTTAAAAACTACTTGCTCTTATGTCGATTACGTCTAAGCATCTTCTTTCGCTTATGTGTCGCCATCTTCTGGCGTTTTCTTTTCTTTCCACAAGGCATGAGGTGGCACTCCTACTTTATAAAGTCTATTTATTATTACAGAAATCAAAGTTTCCGTCAATATCAAGAGGAAAAATCCTTAATCAGATTAATAACTTTTTCCAAATCCTGACTGGGATTATTATACTGAATTTTATTTCCAATACCAATATCCCTTACATAAGTAAATTGTTTTTTTGCATATTTACAGGAATTATGCTTTATCATTTTCTTAATTTCTTCTATATCGTTACACTTAAAAAACTCTGCATAACCAATTGCCTTCATGCCGGGACTTTCTTTTGTATAGCCCATTTTTATAAGATTTTTTACTTCTTCTTCCAGGCCGGCTTCAAACATTAAGTCTACCCTTTTTCTAATGCGCTCAAATAACAGTTCCCTTTCCGGTTCAAGAATTATAAAAAGAAAATCATATTCTTCCCGCAATTTATTCTGCAAAAGAAAGGAGGAGCGGGTTTTTCCGGTTGTATAAAAAACTTCCAGGGCCCTGCAGATTCTGTATTCATCATTAATATGAATTTTTGAAGCAGATTCAGGATCTATTAGCTTTAATTCATTGTATAAAACTTCCTTTCCCTCATTTGCAAGTCTTTGCTGCAACTGGCTTCTAACCTGCAGGGATGATTCCGGGGTGGAAGGAAGGCCGTATAAAAAGTTTCTTATGTAAAAACCTGTCCCCCCGCATACTACAGGAATTTTATTTTTCTGCCATATTTCCTTACAGGCAGCATCAGCCCTGCTAACAAAATCGGCAACGGTAAACTGCTGGTCGGGACTTACAAGGTCAATTAAATGATGAGGAAGTACTTCTTGAAGTGATTTTTCTGCCTTGGCAGTTCCAATATCCATGTATTTATAAACGGACTGGGAATCTGCACTGATAATTTCTGCGTTTAAAATAAAATGACTGCCCCCTGGCGAAAATAATTCGCTTGTTAAGGCAGTCTTTCCAGATGCAGTTGGTGCAAAAATTACTATGACAGGAATTTTTGACTTAGCTGTTCTTTTCAATACGATAGTGAACCTTATTTGTAAAAAGCTGACGGGCTGCTAAACAAACAACTTTGTCATGATTTTTTTCAATTTCAGGATCATTTACTTTTGCAAGCTGATATGCACGTGTGCTTGCGGCAACTGTAATTTCGTAAATGTTATCGTTATATTGTACTAACTGTTCCAAAGGAAATACCATTATATACCTCTTTGTTAATAATATAATATTTTAACAATATTATAATATATTGTCTACAGGGGAAAAGGAAATAATATTAATATAACAAAAAAGCGATAGCAAGGTTCGTATTTTGCAGAGCGTTGAAGCCGATTGTGAAGATTCTTTCTGTAATGAAAACACAGAGTGAGCTTTGCGAACGTCGAGGCTTCTCGGCGGAGCATAAATACGGTTCTTGCGGAAGCTTTTTTGATTAAACGAAAATATATTACGTTTACCCCGATATTTTTTTCATAAAGAACTATTAATAATATTCTTTACCTTTCTTGTTACTTCCCAGGTTCCGGCCCCGGTTTTCTGCATAAGCATTACAATTACCAGCTTGTTTTTCAAATCTATAGAAAGATATGGACCAAGCCAGCCGTCCCAGCCGAATTCGCCTTTTTCTGTAAGATACTTACACTGGCCGGGTTCTATACAAACCCTCATTAAATTGCAGTAGGTATAACCCGAAAAATGTTCCATATTCTGATCAAATTTTTCCTGCAGGTTGCTTCTTAATTTTGCAGAAGCAAGATATTCTACAGTCTTTTTCTGTAAGATTCTGTTTCCGTTATATTCACCGCCGTTTGCAAGCATAAGGGCAAATTTTAAATAATCATCAAGGCTTGAACATAAGCCTGCTCCACCACTTTCAAAAGAAGGAGCATGATCCATTTTATTCTGGATTCCTAAGTGACAGCCGGTAAACTCTGTAACATCTTTCTGATTATCGCAGGTATAAACCTTAGAAAGACGTGAATAGTTTTCTGGTCTTACATAAAAATCAGTATCATTCATACCCAGAGGCTGGAAAATATATTTTTTAAGGAAGTCTGAATATTTCATTTTTGAAACAACTTCAATAACGGCTGCAAGAATATCGGCAGAAAGTCCGTAAGAATAATTTGTACCGGGTTCAAAAGAAACTGGTATTTTTGCAAGCCTTTTTGCAACCTCAAGGGTTGTTATTTTACAGTCTCCAGCACAATCTTTGTTTAATTCATTTAACAAATCACTTGTAAGATGCTCTCCATATAAAGCACCTTCCCACCAGGCACCGTAAGTATAACCAGAAGTCATGTTTAATAAATCCTGGATTGTTACATTTCTGTTTGCTTTCTGACTTTTTCCATTTCTGCCAGAATCATAAGAAATCTGAAGATTCCAGAATTCAGGAATATAGTTTCCTACCTCAGCTGCCAGATCAAGCATTCCCTTTTCTATTAAAATCCAGGCTGCAACTGATGTAACTGGCTTTGTCATAGAAAAAAGACGACAGATTGTATCTCTTGAAAAAGGCTCTTTGCTTTCTATATTTTTATAACCTGCCTGATAGTAGCCTATTTCTTTTCCATCTTTATAAATTACACAATTAAGGCCTGCAACTTTTTTATCTTCTACAGCCTGATTAAAAACATACTGAATATTACTTAAATTTTTATAATCCATAAGATAAATCTATCATTTTTTACTTTTATCTTCTATAATTTTTAATAAGTTATAATTAAAAATAATTTCCAGGGCAAAATTCTGCTCAGGGACAAAAAAAAAGGAGTGTTTATGAAAAAACATTTAAGAAAGCTTTTTTTATCAATGTTGATTTTTACACCGTTAATTTTCAGCGGCTGTAAACCAAACGCCTATTATGGCAACATAACTTCCATAAGCGCAATTGCCGGAGATGAAGAGGTTTTACTTTCGTGGACAAATACAGAACTTTACAATGGATATACTCTTAATGTAGATGTTCAAAAAGATGGCCAGTGGATTGAAGGTTTTAAAGAAATAGATGGAACATCCATTCTAATTACAAAAGCCACTATTGAAAATGCTCAGAGCCAGGGATATTTTCCTGACGGAGAATTAGAAAACGGAACAACTTACACCTTTATTGTATATACAAAAGACAAAAGCGGAAGCCTTGTACACTCAAAATCAACAACAGCTACACCATCTGCCAGTAACGAAATTGTAATAGATGCTGATGATATAGACGATGCTTTTACAGAAATTCCTAAGGATAAGGGGATTGTAAAGATTTCCGGTATTAATGGAAAGAGTGTTGCTTATGTAAACTATAACTCTTCTACAAGTAAAGAAATTGCAGCCGGTAATGAAAGATATTATTTAGGATATGCTGGAGGAAATTCTTCAGGAGCTACTACTAACATTGTTTCAACCAATACAAGTTCAAGAGCAGCCCTTTCTGAAGATGCAGGAATGACTATGCCAGAAATAAAAGAACCTTTGACAAGGCCTTTTATTGCACCTGAAAAAGTAACTGTCGTAAAATCTTCTGCACGTGCCGCAGAGACTGACGAAGAAAAAGAAACTTTTGATGTAACAGCTCCTGCAATCGGACAGACACATTATATCTGGGTAGATAACAATTATGCTATGAACCAGCTTGTAAAAGAAAAAATGACACTTTATGCAATTGGTAACCAGACAACAGAAGACGATACTTCAAAAATTAAAGCCCTGGTATGGGCAAACCCTGATAATGTTGCTGAAACAGCTTCCGAAAATAAGGTTTCCTTAGCCTTAATTCAGGATATTATTTCAAAATATACAAAATATTACGCACTGGAAGAAGATATTTTTGGAGAAACCAGAGATTTTATTATCAATTCCAGCGGTGAAGAAGATATGTCAGATTACCCAACCTCAACTTATATAAACATCGTTCTTACAGATATTGCCAAGGATTATACTTCAAGTAAAAAAACAGGTGTTGTAGGTTATTTCTGGGGTAAAGATTACTATAATAAAGAGCTTGTAAATTACTCAAATGAAGGTAAATATTTCTATATTGATATTCCTTACTGTAATTATAACAAAACTGATCAAAACTATAACGGAAACAGTAATACTGTAAGTGATATGGTTATTTCAACACTTTTCCATGAATACCAGCATATGATTCATTATAATAAAAAATATGGTCTTAAAAGTGATGAAGACACAACCTGGTATAACGAAATGCTTTCCATGCTTTGTGAAGACCTGATGTCAAATACCCTTGGAATTGTAAAAGGTGAAACAGTACAGGATGAAAGAATTCCAACCTTCAATGTTTATTATCCATTAAGTGGAATTTCAGAATATCTTGATTCTGAATCATGGATTTCTTACGGAACAGCATATGCCTTTGGAGCATGGCTCGCAAGAAACTATGGTGGGGTTAATCTTGTAGAAGAAATGAGTAAAAATGCTTATGTAGGCAAAGAAAGCGTTGTTAATGCAGTAAATTCAATTAACAGCACTAATCTTACCTGGGAAGACTTAGTAAAAGAATATCTTCAGGCTGTAGTATTCAGATCTGCATATTCAAAAGAAAATAATTTACCAACCTTTAATAAAACCCCTAAAGGCAGTGGCTGCACAAGAAGTTTTGATATAAAAACTCCAACTATTAAAATAGCAACTTCACTTGAAAACCCAAATGCATACGCTCTTACAACTGTATATGCAGGCACAATATCAGGTTCATTTGATGGTATAAACCTCTGGGCTGATGATTTTGCTTATGAAGAAGGTAATCACAAATTATATGGTCCATGGACTTTTAATAGCAACGCTCTTGATATACGTCCGGAAGGTTTTTTAATTCATAGTACAGGTTCAAACTGGAATGGTGGAGATTACGATTATGTAAAACTCTATTTTACCGGTACAGATTCAGATACATTAAAGCTTTACCTTTTTGTTCAGGACGGTTTTTCTTACTATACAGAAGATACAACTGCAGCTGAAGAAATTAACTAATCTGTTAATTATAAAGCCATTTCCGGCCCCGCTTTTAAGCTTTTTTATGTTTTATTAAGCGGGGCTTTTTTTTTATTTCAACTTTTTTTAATACATTTCAACTTTTTTTAATATATTTGCTCTTTTTTAATTGAAATTAGGTGTTAAACGATTTATAATTTGATTATTATGAATAACAAAGAAGTAATTGAAAGCGGTAATGCTTATTTAGGAATTGAATTTGGTTCAACCCGTATTAAAGCGGTCTTGATAAACGATAGCTTTGAGCCTCTTGCAAACGGCTCTTTTACCTGGGAAAACTCCTTTGAAAACGGAGTCTGGACATATCCCCTTGAACAGATAAAATGCGGCCTGCAGACAGCCTATGCAGACCTCAAAAAAGACGTTCAGAATAAATATGGAGTAAAGCTTACTTCCTTTAAGGCAGGCGGAATCTCTGCAATGATGCACGGCTACCTTGCTTTTGATAAGGAAGATAATTTACTGGTACCTTTTAGAACCTGGCGCAATACAATTACAGGACAGGCTTCAAAAGAGCTTTCTGAACTTTTTAATTTCCCTGTTCCAGAGCGCTGGTCAATTTCTCACCTTTACCAGGCAATCTTAAATAAAGAAGAACACGTTTCTAAAATTGCAAATGTTTATACCCTGGCAGCTTATATTCATTATCTGCTTACAGGAAAAAAAGTAATTGGTGCAGGAGATGCTTCGGGCATGTTCCCAATCAGACTTTCAAATGGAAAAGCAGAATATAATAAAGATTTCCTTACAAAAATGGAAAAGCTCCCTGCCTGGAAGGAAGCTGCTTCTAAAAATCAGGCCTTAAGCCTGCTCAACAATAATTTATTCCCACAGATTTTGCTTGCCGGAGAAATGGCCGGAAACCTTACAGAAGAAGGTGCAAAGTTCCTTGATCCTAGTGGCGAAACTAAATCAGGCATTCCATTCTGCCCTCCGGAAGGAGATGCAGGAACCGGTATGGTTGCAACAAATTCTGTAGAAGTTCAGACAGGAAATATTTCTGCCGGAACCTCAGTATTCAGTATGGTAGTCCTCGAAAAAGACTTACAGAAGGTATATCCTGGAATTATTGATGTTGTAACTACTCCAGACGGCGAAAGTGTTGCCATGGTTCACGCAAATAACTGTACCGGTGAACACAACTACTGGATTAATTTCTTTAAAGAAATTGTAGATACCCTATGTCCTGATAACAAAGTAGAAATCGGCCAATATTACGATAAATTAATTACAAAATCACTGGAAGCAGACAAGGACTGCGGTTCCCTCCTTGCCTACAACTATCTTTCAGGCGAAACAATTACAGGTTTAAATTCAGGTCGTCCTCTTTTTGTTCGCGGAGAAAATGCAAGCTTTACCCTGGCAAACTTTATGAGGGTTCAGATGTTTGCTTCTCTTGGTGCTTTACGCAAGGGAATGAATATTCTTTACGACGAAAAAGTTCCTGTAAAATCAATGACAGGTGCCGGAGGATACTTTAAAACTCAGGCCGGCTTAAAATACATGGCAGCAGCAATGAAAACAAAGGTAAGCGCTATGGAAACTGCCGGAGAAGGCGGTCCATGGGGTATGGCAATTCTTGCCTGCTATATGAATAAACTTTGCGAAAAGAAATCTTCAATGGCCTTAAAAGACTTCTTAAACAAAGAAGTATTTGCAAAAGCAAAAATCACTACAGCAAATGCAGAAGAAGAACTTGTTGAATCCTTTAACATCTTCTTTGACCGCTACATTAAGGGCCTGGATATAGAAAAAGCTGCTGTAAATTGTTTATAGTTGATAATAATTATAAAAGAAGGTTTAAATATGAATTACGAAAGTCTTAGAAATGAAGCTTACGAAGCAAATATGAAGATACCGGAAAATCATCTGGCTTTATACACCTGGGGCAATGTTTCTGCCTTTGATAAAGATAAGGGAGTTTTTGCAATTAAACCAAGTGGAGTTCCTTATCCTGAATTAAGTCCAGAATCTATGGTGATTGTTGACCTTGACGGAAAAAAAGTTGAAGGAAACTTAAATCCTTCCAGTGATACTCCAACTCATGCTGTTTTATATAAGGAATTCGGCATGAATCAGGGAGCAAAAATTGGTGGAATTATTCATACCCATTCAACTTTTGCAGTAAGCTGGGCTCAGGCTGTAAAATCTGTTCCTTTGTTTGGAACAACTCATGCAGACCATATTCAAAAAGCAGTTCCCTGCACTCCTTACCTTTCAAAGGAAGCAGTAGAATCTGATTACGAAAAAGAAACCGGCCTTTTAATTGTAAAACACTTTAAAGACCTTGGATTAAATCCAAATGAGATTAACATGGTACTTTGCGGTGGTCACGGACCTTTTGCCTGGGGCACAAATGCAGAAAAGGCAGTTTATAACGGAACTGTTCTGGAAGAAATCTGTAAAATGGCAGTAAATACCCTGCTTATTAATCCGGAGGCAAATCCCCTTCCAGATTACATTGTAAATAAACATTATTTACGCAAGCACGGTCCAAATGCTTATTACGGACAGGGCAAATAATTACCGGTCTTATGCAAAGAAGTTTTTCTACTCCCTGCCTTATTTTAGGAATTAAAAATACAGGCGAAAACAACAGTAAGATCAGTCTGCTTACTCCACAGAGAGGAATTCTTTATGCAGTTTTGTACGGTGGTCCTAAAAGCCGGATGAAATCCCTTGTTTCTCAATTTAACATAGGAAAAATCTGGCTTTATGAGAACCCCGAAAAAGATCAGATAAAAATTACAGACTTTGAAGTAAGCAGTTACCACAATTCCTTTTCGCAGTCCCTTTTTAAGATGTATGCCGCATCCCTGGTCTGCGAACTGGCCATAAAAACCCAGTGCGCAGGAAGTAACGAAAGCACCTTTAAGCTTTTAAGCGGCTTTCTGGACGGAATGGAATTGTGTAACGAAGAACAATCCCGACTTGGTTTACTGCGCTATTTATGGCGTTATATTGAACTTCTTGGCATTCAGCCCCAGACCCACGCCTGTTCAATGTGTGGAAAATCTTTTATTGATTCACAAATTGAAAAACAGGAGATTTCTTATTATAATTATATTGAAAATTGTTTTGTCTGCTCATCTTGTAACAGTCAGGAATCGGCCTTTAAAATTAATAACTCAGCCATCCAGTATCTTACAGGAATTACAGTACTTTCTCCTTCTGAAAGCCGTAAGTTAAAAATAGATAAAAACACCTACGAACAGATAAAACACATAGTTTTCTTTTTGATTCAAAATAATCTGGATCTTAAACTAAACTCTATAGAAACTGGGATGGGGATTTTATAGTGATTACCTGTATCAAAACTCCTGTATCAAAGGGTCAGGTTGAGCCTTTATGCACAAATTTTTTAGATAATAAATTTCAGGATTTATCTAAAATTCTTGCTTCAATTTTTGTAAGAAGAAATATTACAGAGGGAAAAGATATTTTATACTATCTGGAAGATGATTTAAGATTCCAGAATGAACCTTTTTTACTTCCCAACATGGAAGATGCCGTAGAAAGAATTTTACAGGCAAAAGAAGAAGGTGAAAAAGTCCTGATTTTTGGTGATTCTGATGTTGACGGGGTAACCTCTACTGCAATCCTTTATAAATACCTTAAATATATTGGCATAGATGTACAGTGGCGGCTTCCTATGGATGATGACGCTTACGGACTATCCATTGCTGCAGTTGATGATTTTGAAAAGGAAGGCGGCTCTTTAATAATTACAGTTGACTGCGGAATCTCTAATAATGCAGAAGTTGATTATGCCGCTTCAAAAGGAATTGATGTAATTGTTACAGACCATCATAATCCTCCTTCCGAACTTCCATCTGCCATTGTCGTTATAGACCCAAAACTTCCGGAATCAAAATACCCTTTCAAAGATATTTCCGGAGCGGCAGTTGCCTATAAACTTACCTCGGCTCTGCGCTATGCCGCAAGCGACTTTTACAATTCTGAACTTACAATTCTTGAATTAACTGAAGAAAAAGACAAAATCATTGTTGAATGTATAAAAATTAAAAACAATGTAAAGGTAAAAACTTTAAGGGAAGAAATTACACCAAACCTTACTTCAATATATGATTTAAAACTCCCCTACTTTTTACAGGGCCAGTTAATTTACAGCTGGGACGCAGCCTATACAAAAGCGCTTTTAAAAAATATTTTTGGTTCCGGAGTAGAATTTAATCTTTACGATTTAAAAAGCATGATCTGCTCAAAAATCCCATCCTTAAAAAACAAGTCTTCAAAGGAGCTTTCTGAACTTTCATCTATTGCAAAATATATTCCGGAAGAAAAATCTGCCATTAACAGCTTGTATAATCTTTACATCACTTTTTCAAAAAAACTGATAAACCAGCAGTTCCCGGATTATATAAAACTTGAAAAAACAGAAATTCAGCTGGCAGGTATTGCGGCTCTTGCAGATATCATGCCGATGAAAAACGAAAACAGAATTCTTGTAAAAAATGCCCTTTCAATAATAAAAAAAGAAAAGCCCTGCGAAGGTCTTGGAGAGCTTTTTGCAAACCTTAAAATAAACTACGAAAATATTTCTTCACAGGATTTATCCTGGTCTATAATTCCATGCTTAAATGCGGCAGGAAGACTTGGAAAACCGGATGTAGCCTTAAAGCTTTTAATAAGCGAAAATCCTTTGCAAAGAGATGAATATGCAAAAGAACTTCTTTCTTTAAATGAAGAAAGAAAAAATCTTGTTTCAAATACTTTATTTAATGTAAAAGACAAGGCCCTGCAAAGCGTAAAGGATTATCAGAATAAAATATGTCTTGTTGTTGACGAAAACATTCATCCCGGTCTTACAGGCCTTTTTGCAGCAAGACTTCTTTCAGATTTTTCTGTACCTTCAATTGCAGTAACCTTTAACAAAGATATATGTATTGGTTCCATAAGAAGTAATAAAAACTTTATTGCTACAAAATATCTGGACAGTTTTGGTGACTTTTTTATTAATCACGGGGGCCACAACGCTGCTGCCGGCTTCAGTTTTGAGAAAGCTAAACTCAATGATTTTTTAATAAAAATAAAGGAATCTTTACCGACAATTAATTTAGAAACGGAAGAAGAAGCAGTCAATATTGATGCGGAACTTCCACCACAATATCTTACACCAGAAATTTTCAAACTGCTTGAAATGTTTGAACCTTATGGTAATGAGAACGAAGAACTGATATTTTTAAGCCGGGGAATTAAAATTCTTGATGCTGTCACCGTCGGCAAAAAAGAGCCTATGCACTTAAAATTAACCTTTGATTGTGGAAAACACAAATTTGCAGGTATGTTCTGGTCTCAGGCAGAGCGCCTGGGTAAAGATATTATAAAAAATAATTCTTATGATGTTCTTTTCAGCTTAAGTAAAAATTATTTTAATGGTATTGCCAGTAACCAGCTTATTATTAAGGAAATATATTCATGAAAAAACTATTAAAAATCTTTTTAGCCGGTCTTTTGTTAATTAATTCTGCTGTAGCCTTTTGTGCAAACGCAAAATACGAAAGTGATTATTACACCTTAAATGTTACCTACAATGAAAGCATTGTTCCGGGCGATGCAGTTTTTGCAAGAATTAAAATCACAACAAATAAAAAGAAATCAAAAAACGAAACTGAAAAAAAGGCTTCCCTTATTTTAATTCAGGATAAAAAAACAATTGAAAGTTCACCCTTTTATCAGATTAATAAAAATAAAAAATCTACAGTAACAGAAATGCTTGCTGCTGTTCCGGTTTCTCCCTGGATTGAAGGCGGAAACTTTACACTCAAGGTTGTATTCAATTCTTTAAACGAAGAAGATTTTGAGTTTAAGCTGCCTGTTGAGTTCAAAAACCGTGAATGGAATAAAGAAACTATTGAACTTGATGCTAAAAATACTGCTATAAAAACCAACAACAGTCCCGAAAGAACTGCGCAGATAGAAAAACTTAACAATATCTTATTTACAACAATGACCAGTGATGTATTTACCCTAAAAAGATTTATAGTACCTAATCCAAGTACCCGCTATACTGCCTACTTTGGAGACAGACGTATTTATGCTTATTCAAACGGTAAATCTTCTACAAGCCTTCATTACGGTAACGACTATGGCATTCCAACCGGAAGCGAAGTTCATGCCTGCGCCGACGGAAAAGTTGTAATGGCAGAAGACAGAATCTCAACCGGCTGGAGCATTGTAATTGAACACCTTCCTGGTCTTTACAGCCTTTACTATCACTTAAATGAATTAAATGTAAGCGAAGGACAAATGGTTAAAGCCGGTGAATTAATTGGAAAGTCTGGTTCTACAGGACTTGCAACAGGTCCTCACCTTCACTGGGAAATAAGATTAAATGGAAGTGCCGTTCGTCCGGAATTCTTCCTTAATGATTTTACCTTTGATGAAGAATAGCCTTTCCGCTTTCGTTGTAAGAAATTACATAATAAAAATCATTCAGGCAGACAGATAAATCCAACGTATAGCTGTTAATATTAAAGGCAGGAACAAGATACTTTTTTTTGGAAAAGCAGCTTATAAAATATAAATCCTGCCTTTGTTTTTTAGAATAGTTTTTGTCTAAAAGAATACACTCTTTATTTTCATTATAATATTTATCGAGTTTTATACCGCTGTTTTTATTTTTCTTTTCAAAAATCCTGTTTCTGGAATAAATTGTCGAAGGAAAAGAAATTACTCTCTTATTAATTTCTATCTGGGTAAAATCAACTGTAAGATAGTTTCCGTTCCAGGAGCGTTCAATCTGGGTAATTTCGTTCTGACCTGAATCCAGAATGGAAAAACGGCCGCTTATTGTGTTTTCTTCTAGAGAAGAAGAGGAGCCATAAATAATAAAGGTTAAAATATCCTGATTTTTTAATTCCGTTATATTTTTTGCCGCCATAAATAAACGAAGATAAACAAGGCCACAGTAAATTATATATAGAGAAATAATTGTGGTAATTAATTTAAGAAATATTTTCTTCATCATTAATTAAACATTAATTAAGCATTCTTTATTTAAAAAGAGCAAGAAATTCATCTTCATTTATTACAGGAATTCCAAGTTCTTTTGCCCTTACATTTTTTGAAGAACCAGAAGAAGTATCATTTGTAACAAGATAACTTAAATCTTTTGTAACGGAAGATTTTATGCTTCCGCCGTTATCTTTTACTAATTTCTGGGCATCGGCCCTCTTCATTTTATTTAATTCACCTGTAAAGCAGAAAGATTTTCCTTCAAGAATTCCTCCGCCTTCAGCTTCTATGCTTATAATTCCTTCATTTACAAGAGAAAGCATTTCTTCTTTATTTTCTTTTAAACCTTCTACAATTGTAGCAGCCATAGTTTCGGCAAAACCGTAAACCTGTGCAATTTGATTTTCGTCTGCAGAAAGAAGTTTTTCAAGACTGTTAAAACCGGCATCGATTAATTTTTGAGCAGTAGTTTCTCCAAAATCCTGAATATCAAAGGCAGCTAAAAATACTGCAAGTTTCATATTCCTGTGAGACTGTATACTTTTATATACTTTTTCTGCCCCAAGTGATTTTTTTTCTGCTTCTATGCTTTCTTCGTTTAAGAAATATGGAATTAAATCTTCCTGACTAAGAGTGTAAATATCGCTTACAGACTTAAGTACTTTATCATTGAATAAAGAAGTTACCAGAGTTTCACCTAAATCTCTGATATCTACTGTCTGAACAAATTTTAAAAGCTGATGTAAAACTCTTTTGGCACAGCTTTTTTCAGGACAATAAAGGCGGCTTCCGTCATCTATAAGTTTTGAACCGCATACTTCGCATGTCTGGGGATATTCAACCGGGAAAGTTCTGAGATTTTTTTCTTCTACTACGGCTTCAATTTTTGGAATAATTTCTCCCCTTTTTACAACAACAACGTGGCTTCCTATTTCTACTTTGAGCTTGCGCATTGTGTCAGGGTTTGCAAGACTTGCCCGCTGAACCTTTGTTCCGTTTAATTCTACTTCGTCAAATACGGCTACCGGGGTGTAGGTTGAACCGCTTATGCTCCACTCAACTTTTCGTAAAGTAGTAACTGCTTCTTCCAGGCTGAACTTAAAGGCAATCTGACGGTCTGGGCGGGCTCTGCTTGCATCTTCAAGATTTATTGCCCTTTCCTTTATTACAAGCCCGTCAATATCGTATTCAAGATTTTTTCTTTCTTCCATTACCTTTGCCCGGTAAGCAATAACCCTCTGGGGATTTAAACAGATTACAAGAGGAACTACATTAAAACCGCAGTCCATAAGCCAGCGGATTTTTTCTTCTTCGTAATTAAAATAAGACTTTCCGTCCAGAGCAAGGGCATCGTAAGTAATAAGTTTTAAATATTCACTTCCACTGCCATCTTTTCTTTTCATTAAACCGTTTGCCGCATTACGGCAATTAGCTTTATCAGAAAAATATTTTTTATGAACTTCGTGAGTCATAATGACTTCGCCTCGAATTCCTCCGGTAAAAGGAACTAATTGTCCGTCTTTATAAATGGCAGGAAGAACGCCATTCATTTTTTTTGCATTGGCAGTAATATCGTCACCTATAGAACCGTCCCCTCTGGTTACGGCCCTTACCAGGTATCCGTTTTGATATTGCAGTTCAAGGGAAGCGCCGTCCAGCTTGTATTCAACAAGATACTTGTCGTAAGTATGTTTTGCGGCCCAGGCTAAAAACTGTTCCGGGTCTGCAGCCTTTTCCTGGCTTCCCATTGGCATAATATGCTGTATTTTAGAAAAATTACCGGAATCTGCTCCAACCCTCTGCAAAATAGCATTTTCAGGGTCTAAGGCTTTAAGCTCATCCCATAATTTATCGAATTCAGCATCTTCAATTTCTGCTTCGCCGTTATAGTATGAGTCCTGATATTTCTTAATTAATTTTTCTAATTCTGCAATTCTTGGATTTTTCATATTTATTCTTTAACAAAAAATAATTCGGTAATCTGTCTGTCTTTTTCGAGTCCCTTACGTTCAAATTTTGTTTGTTTTCTCCAGCTTTGAGCAGGAGCAAAACCATCATATTTGTTTTTAAGGTGATCTGTTAAATTTAATTCTTCAAGGGCAAATTCAGCATATTCTACTATGTCTGTTACAAAGTAAAGATAAGCACCGGGAGCAAGCTTTTGTGCCATTAAAGTTGTTCTTGGGCGCTGCAGCATTCTTCTTTTGTGATGACGTTTTTTTGGCCATGGATCAGGGAAGAAGATATGAAAGCCGTTTACGCTGTTATTGCCAATCATATATTCAAGCACTTCGAGTGCGTCATGTTCAATTATTAAAAGATTCTTTAAGTCGTTCTTTTTAATTTCGTTCAGAAGCTTTCCTACTCCGGGACGATGAACTTCAATACCAAGATAATTTATATCCGGATTTGCTTTTGCAATCTGCCAGGTGGCATCACCCATTCCAAATCCAATTTCTACAATTACAGGATTTGTATTTCCAAAAATATCGCAAAAGTTCAATATTTTTTTTTCAAAAGGTATGCAGTAATGTGGGGCAAGCTCATTATAGGCTTTTTCCTGAGCCTGGGTCATACGACCAATTCTTAAAACATAAGTCTTAATTTCTCTGTAAAAGTCCTTCTTTTCCGCCGCAGGCAAAGGTTCTGCTTCCTGATTTTCTTCTTTATTCATTTTCCATCCTTAAAAAATTTATATTTTTTCTACCGGCAAAAGACAATAAAAACTATTATCCTGTACACAGTAAACTTTTCTAAAAGAATCTGCACTTTTATATTTTTTTAATATTTTTTCGTTTGTGGTTAAATCATTTTTAATATCACCAAAATATATTAATGCCTGATTAATATCATATATAGCAATTTTTTTATTAAAAGTTAAGTTGTTACAAAGGCTTTGAAAATTTTCTGCATTCGATTCATAAAGTTTTTCTTCGTAATTAACAAGCACTTCAATGCTGTATTCTTTCTGGTCAGCTTCTATATAGTTAATTTCGTATTCGCCTTTTGGAATGTAAAAGCCATGGGGAACAACAAAATTTGTATAGCCGGCGTAAAGCTTATTTCCGTTCTGTACCTGAATAAAGTCTTTTGTTTCCCAGACAAAGTTTTCTTTTAAACTTTTAAGACAGAACTTTTCAAGCCGCCTTACGTTCCCGCTGGTTTCTGTAAAAACGCAGAGCCTTACTTCCGGGCTGGAACTATTATCAGCATAATCAAAAATTACGGTGGCTTCAGGGCCTCTTATTCCGCTTAATTCATTTGAACAGGCAGCAAGTAAGCTTAAAGTCAGGCATAAAAGAAAAAATAATGTTCTGCTTAAAGTTTTATTCATAGTCTAGAATTTGAAATTCAGGTTAATTACGGTTAAATCACTTGCTGTAAACTGATTAACAATTGATTCAAACTTAACATTAACTTTTTTACAGGCATCATCAAGGTAAGAAAGATAGTAGAGACCTAAGTCGGTACCTTCCTGACCTTCCGGTAATTCCCTGTAGAAGTCAATTAATGATTTTTTGTTATTATTTGCAGCCTTTGCAATTTCAATATTTTCCTTTACTTCCTGGAATTCATCATCCTTGTTGTAAAGGGTAATAGAAAGAGTTCCCTGTTTTCCAATTGATTTTGAACCGCCGCCTAATTTCCAGGAAAGGAATACAAGTTCATGTTTTCTCTGTAATTCCCTTACAATTTTGGCTCGGGTTTCTGCATCAAAAATGAGGGCGTCAATATCATCAACTCCATGGTAAATGTTTCTTGCTTCTTTACGAATGTTTGTATTTTCGTTATTAAGGGCAAGTTCCATTACCATAACCGAAATATATTCTGCAACCTTTGATTTTTCCATGTAAGAGCTTAAAAGGTTTCTTATGGCAATAAACATTTCGTTTACACCTTCGCTCTTATGGAACATTGTGATTATATACCAGTTCATTAAGCCCAGGCGGTTTAAGAACTTTTCTGTCATTAAAAGATAGATATTCTTTTCTTCTGAAGAATAATCCTTATTAGACATGATTGATTTCCAGATAGGGTCAAGAATCATTTTGCGGGTAGACTGTATGATAGATTCTTTATTCTGCAAAATGCTTCGTAACTGACGCTCTGTCATTTTAGTTCTTTCATCAATCAGATGAGAAGGATTAGATCTGTTATGCTTTCTTACACATTCACACTGAATAAGTTCTGCATAAACATCGCGGTCAAACTGTTTATATAAAATTGAAAAAACGATTACTTTAGAAAGATCCATTACTTCCTGACGGGAAGAAACGAATTCTGACATGGAAATTTCGATTTTTGAAATATAATCCAGGAGGATCATACTTTGAATTGACTGGGGAGAAAATTTATTTAGAGAGATTCCATACTCTTCAATATTATCTGCTAAACGGAAGCGGATAAGATTTTTTTTATGACTGATAAAATTAGAAGCCCCATCTTCTGTAAGTACAACCTTTAATGGAAGTTCCAATATAAATTTTTTATCACCTGAGCCCATTATTTCCTTCTTAAAAACACTCTCAACTCCATATAAATTATATAAGAAAGGTCTTGAATTGTAAACATTTAATTAATAAACTTATATGGTATGAAAAGAGCAAAAGTTATACTTACATTTTTATTTTTCCTGATAATTTCTACTCTTTTTATATATGGTCAGTCCATTACAGCATATAATCAGTCTTTTAATGGCCAGGAGCTTTCTAACAAAGTTTACAGTAAATTCTATCAAAAAGAGCTTGATATAAGGACTCAAAACCTTGTTACAGCCGGCGAAAATTCCCTTCCCTACAATATAATCATCAACTTTGAGCCTGCAGAAAAGAGCCGTTCTCTATCTTCCAAACAGTTACTTTTAGTTTTTGACCAGGAGCAGATATATAATAAGCCTGAGTTTTTAATAAATGTAATTAATTATGTAAAAGCCCAGAAATATGATTTCAGGCTGACAATTTTACTTTCCTATGGAGATTATCCTCATATTACAAAAAGAGGCATGGTGAACGGAAGCAGCGTCTATCTTAATAACTCAACCTCAAATGAAAATACAACTGCCCTTATTTTTGATCTGGACTCTCCTGCAAATAATATTCTTACAAGTTCATCTTCAACTGCATCCCCATCTTTTCTTGTAAAAACCGCATATAACTCTTTTCTTAAAAACAAGATTGATTCCCTTCTGCCCTATTACTACATCAGTCAGCAGAATAACTTTAAGTTTTTTAAAGACCGGCAGCTGGATTATTTTTTCAGCCAGGAAATACCGGCAATAAAAATAGGCTTTACAAAAGCTTCTCACTTCAGCCAGAACTTTCTTTTCTGTGTTGAGTTTATAAATCAGTATAATAAAAATCCCGATTTTTTATGGGACCAGCACTTTATTATTGTTAAAACCGTAAATCATTACATAAATATTACTGAACACAAAATCGTACAGTTAATCATCCTGCTTTTCTTTTTAATCATCCTTTTTATTTTCTTTTTAGCCTTTGTTAATACAAGCTTAAAAAATAATACCTGGAAAAAGATTCAGCAGATATGGATTTCTGTTCCAATTGTATTTGTTTTAATAAGCTTTTCCTTCTTTTTTGCAAGGCTTTTATTATCCCTTTTCTTTCCCCTGCTTTCTCCTGCACAGAAGGTAAGTTATCTTTATGCAAGTCAGATTATTACTGCAATCTTTTCTACATCAATTTATTTTATTTTTAAAATTAATATATCGCGCGAAAAACTGAATGAAAAATCCATAGACTTTCTGATTGTATTTTCTGCAGCCCTGAACCTTTTTATTTTCTCTTTTTTTGATATTTCCTTCTTCCCTTTGATGAGCCTTATTCTGACTATTTCTATTGTAATTTTAATTTTTAAGTTCAGATACATTCATATCGTTGCCCTTTTACTTTTGATTATTCCTTTTGTACCATATATCAGGGGTATTACACAAAATGCCCAGATTGATCTTTTGCAGGAATATTACTGTAAACCAAACTTTATCTGGCTGGAAGAAAGCCTTGTTTTAACAACCATCATTCTTACTTATTTTAGAATCCTTATTTCCTTTAAAAACAAACTTACAGGCTACAAGGAAACTATTATTTCAACAGCAAGCGGCTTTGTAATTGCCCTTTTTCTTTTGATTCTCAGCGCACATTCCTTTAATTCAACTTATAAAAAAAGAAAAGTTATAAGTCAGCCCCTTATAAAAGAGGCATACCGGAATGATTTTATAAAAACTTCCTGGACAGATAAAAAAGTATTTAATGACCACATCAGAAGTCTTAACATAGAACTTGCAGAAAATGTAAAGGATATTGAAGTTACCCTTTCTACAAATAAAGAATCTCCGGTATTATATGCCGATAACGATTTTGAAGTTATAAAAGCAAATCAGGCAGTTTTTGTAATTCCTGAAAATCCCCCTTCCAACTTAATTTTTACCTATGGTTTTGAGTCAGAGAATTGTATAATAGATATACTTGCTTATAAGGAAGCATCAACTCCCGGAGAGTATCTTTTATACAGTCAGAAAATTGAAATAGGAAATACTGATGAGTAATCAAAGTGCAAAATATTATGCACATGTAGATCTGGACGCTTTTTTTGCTTCGGTTGAACAGCTGGATCATCCGCAATGGAAGGGAAAACCCGTAATTGTTGGTGGTAAACCGGAAGACCGCAGGGGCGTTGTTTCTACAGCATCTTATGAAGCAAGAGCCTTTGGCGTCCATTCTGCCATGCCAACTTATCAGGCCTATAAACTCTGCCCCCAGGGAATCTTTGTACACGGAAATTATAAGCGCTACTGTGAACTTTCCTACAAGATTATGACCATTCTTGGAGATTTTTCTCCACAGATAACCCAAATGTCTATAGATGAAGCCTTTATAGACCTTACAGGAACCGAAAAATTATTCGGAGATCCAAAAGAAACAATTTTAAGAATAAAAGAAAAAATAAAACTTGAAACAGGCCTTACAGTCAGCATAGGCCTTGCCCCAACTCCATACCTTGCAAAAATTGCTTCGGGCATGAAGAAACCAGACGGCTTTTTTATAATTAACGAAGGAGAAGAATGCAATTTTATGCTTAAGCTGCCTCTGGAAAAAGTCTGGGGCATTGGCAGTAAAAGCCTCGAAAATCTTCATAGAAAAGGGATTTTTACCACCCGCGATATTTACGAAAAAGACCTGGATATGCTGGAATTTCTTTTTGGAAAAAGCCAGGGAAATTATCTGTATGATGTTGTAAGGGGCGGAAAAAATCAAAGTTTTGGAGAAAGTGCAAAGTCTCATTCCATAAGTAACGAAAGAACCTTTCCCTACGATTTGCAGGATTACTATCTTCTGGAAACTGAAATTCTTGAACTTGCCCAGGAAGTTTTTTTCAGATTATTAAAAGAAAAGGGCTTTTCAAAAACCATTTTTATAAAAATAAGATATGATGATTTTTCTACAGTTTCCATTCAGAGAACCTTTGACGAAAACATACTGGTTCTGGATGATTTTTATGAAAAATTAAAAATGCTCTTTGAAGAAAAATATCAGAAAGGACGTGGCATAAGATTATTAGGGGTTGGCTTTGAAAATATAGACAAAAAAGAAGAGCCTCTTCAGCAGTCTCTTTTTGAAGATAACAGGCAGAAAAAACAAAAGGTTCAGAAGGCAATTTTACAGCTGCAGGAAAAACATCCGGAAATAAAAGTTCAAAAAGCAAGAACCTTAAAACTTCTTTCTCTCTCTCTTATTTTTTTACTTTTTTCTTCTTTTTCTAATAAGGCCGTCTGTCAGAATATTACAAATAATCTTGGAGCAGCAAGTATTCTTTCTGACAGTCTGGAGAATAAAAATGATGTAAATCAGGCATCCGGCGGGGAAAATAAAAACAATTCTTCCTCAGCGCAAGATGACTACCTTGTAAAAACCGAAAAAATAAAATTCGATTTAAGCGGCTACTGGCTCCTTGATTTTTCTACCGGCCTCAACTTTTATTTTTCTCCTTTTTCAGCTTCTTTCAGCCTGCCCCTTTTTAAGCAGGAAGTTGAGTTTAATTCTTACCTTGAGATTAATGACCATTATTTTTTCGATGTCAGTTTTGCAGATGCTTTTACTAAAAACACCTATACTGTGGGATATAAAAACGAAGATTTTTTAAAATCTGCAGTAATTTCTAACCGCAACATCAGCATGGAAAATTCTTATTCGGCTGATTATTTTGGCTATGGACTTGGAAAAAGTTCTGCCCAGAGTCCGGGGCTTGCTTTTACTTTTGCAGATAAAGCTTCTGTCTGGAAGGGAGATTTAATTCTTCGTTTTGATTTTACCTCTTCTAAAAAGGCAGAATTTTATGGACTTAATTCGGTAACAGAAAAAACAATTGCGCTTGAAGATTTTGCATATGGCAAAGAATTCATTCTTCCGGAAAATGCCGAAACTTATCTTTCAAAAATAAAAAATATTTATGTAGAAAATACAAAAGGAAGCTATAAAGATTCAAATCATAAAAGTTATGTAAAACTTTCTGCTTCCGATTACAATATATCCCTGCAAAAAGGAAGCATTGAGTTTATAGCCTCTGCAAATACAGATAAGACGGATGGAAAAATTCCTACAATACTTGTTACCTTTGAAGACCAATCATACGTCAGCGATATTATAAGTTTGTGCGGAACTTATTCGGATTCTTCTTCATTTCTGGGCCAGATTCAGCAGTATTTTAATAAGTATAACAGTAAAAAAATCAGTCTTTCAAACTTTTCCTATAATCTGAATATTCAGATAAATAATGAAGAAGCCCTGGTTATACAGAATTCTTCAGGTTTTTCGCCCTTTTTAAATGCCGGAATCTATGATGCAGGAATTGTAAGCGAGGCAGAATTTTCTGTAATTAATGAATCGAGTGAGCAGACCTCTTCTCTTTATGAAATTTCTGAACTAGATCAAAGCTATTCTCTTTTAGAAGATTTTATTGAAGAAAATCATACCTATGCCCTTTTAGCTTTACAGGAAGGAAGCAGAGACTGTAAAAGTCCTGAATACAGATATCCTGCGGCAGCCTGGAATCCCCTGCTTTACCTTACCCGACAAAAAGATGATGACACTGTAATTTTATTAAAAAGCCTTGGAGAACTTTCTTCTTTAAATATTGGAAATAATGCTATAGAAAGCAGCATACAGGTTTATAAAAACGGAGTTCTGGATACCGGGGCAAAATACAACAGCACAAGCGGAGATGTAAGTCTTTCAAGTAAGATTGAAGATACTGACAGAATCATAATTTACTATCAGGAAGAAGATACTTCCCCTTCTTTAGCCTCTTTTGCAAGTGGAGCGGGAATTACTTATTCAAAAAGCCCGGTCTTTACCTTTGATGCCTCCCTTACTTCCCGATGGCCCCTGCTTTTTACAAAAAAGTATTCTACGGTAGATGAAGCTTCTGCAGGATTTACAGCCCTTACCTCTGGCATCAGCTATAAAAATAAATATTTTGAGTTTACAGACAAGGCTTCTCTTTCTGTAAATAATGCAAACGGCAGCAATAACCTTTTAGTTCTCTGCAATAATAATTATATAAACAAAAGCTATTACAATTCGCAGAATGCAGGCTACAGGGTTTTAAGCGAACCTTATGTAGATTCCGTATATTTAAAAAGCGAAAATAACTGTACCGTAAACTCAAGTTCCTTTACAGGCCAGACTTCTTCTGAAGTTTCTGGCTATTTAATTCCTTTAGCCTATGACTTTTCTGAAAGCTCCCTTTCCGGCGAAAGCCTCTGGGCAGGTCTTGACCTTAAACTTCCTTACGGAGAATTACTTGCAAAAGCCTCTTATTTTGAACTTGCCTTAAAAGGAGACCTTACAAGCCTTAATTCCTCTGATTATGACCTTTACCTTCAGCTTGGAGTTCAGGCATCTGATACTTTTTATGGAGAAGATTCACTTAATATTCCCTGCTGGAAAATAAGCGAAGAATCATACAAAACCCTGGCAGCCTTTGATTTTACGACCCCTTCCTGGCAGACTGTAAAAATTGCCCTTGACGATTATGACCGGAGTCTTTTAGCTTCTAATCATGATGCAAGAATCCTTCTTATAAAAAAATCTTCTTCTGCTGATAATATCAGCGGAAGGCTTTATATAGGTCCAAACGAGCCTTATGTTCAGGAGCTTTATACTTTAAATGATGAAAACATTCTGGTCTTAAACTCCACCCAGATAACAGAAGCTTCACCTTCCTCTAAAGTTCTTGGAATAAATACAAATTATTCAAGCCTTGTTCAATGGAAGATAGAAGATTATAGTCAGCCTGATTTTAATCCCCTTATAACTTTTGCCTCTTCTTTTTCTTCAGCAGATTTTTCTGATTACAAAAGCATTAATTTAGATTTTGCCCTGCAGGCAGAAGATGCTTCTTCTGTTTCTTATACAAGCGACCAGGCTTCCCTTTTCCTTCTTCTGGACTGCAACTCCCTTAATTTAGAAAGCGAGGGAGATATAGCCTTAAAGCTTGAATTATATAATTTAGCAGATTACATCAGCTTCAACAGTGAATATCACAGCCTTTCTTTTGATATAGAAAATAAGACCTTATATATTGACGGAAATCTTATTAATAAAAGTCATTACAGTCTTACCTTAAATAAAAAAATTATTCCCTGCAGAATTAAAATTGAGCTCAACACCTGCCAGAATAATAACCTTTACACCAGCGGAAGTTTTTATTTAAATAATCTTTACTATTCAGAAAGTCAAAGCTATTTTTCTGCCAGAAACTATATTCTTGCAAAGTACGAAAATAATGATGTAATTCTAAAAGCAGGTGATTTTGAAATTCTTAAAAATGTCCTTTTGCGGCTGGAAGGACAGGAATCTTATTCAAGTAAAGACAAGGCAAATATTGATACAACCTTAAGCGGCCAGATTACCTTTTGTAATGTAAACTTTTATTCCCTTGTAAATGCCCTTTATTCTTCTTCAGATAATGATTTTTATTTAAATAGCGCAGGTCATCAGATTCAAAGCGAAAAAGCCCTCTTTAATTTTTTGAATTTTTCTGAAATTTTCAACATTGAACCTTCTGCCTCCTCTTATTCAAAATCAAATTCCCTGAAACTGGACTTTAATAAAATTGGTACAAAGCTTTCATTTGAAAGCAAGGCCATCCAAAGGCTTTATATTCAGAATCAGACCTTTACAATTTCTGATGCTTTTTCAAAAGATATAAAAAATACAAAAATCACCTTTAATGCAAAAGTTGAAGGAAATCAGAAAATTAATTCTAAGGGAAGTGATGAACTTTGCGAAGATAAATATTTTGATTCCTGGTATAAGCTTTCTAAACTTGAATTTTCCTGCGGAGAAGAAAAAGCCTTATACAGAAGCTTAAACTACAATACGAATTTTAAAAGTGATTTTACTAAACTTTCTTTTAGTCCAAACCTGGATTTTTCTTTGAAATCTAATATTAATAATTCTTCGCTCAAGCATTATTTAACTCAGGATTTACTTCTGGACTTTCCTTTCAAAGTTAAAAAGGAAACTTTTTCAATAAGCTACCAGAAAACAGCTTATGATTTATTAAATAACTGCACTTCTCCATCCTATCTGGAGGATTCTTCCCTGCTCTTTTCAAACCTTGCAAAGAGCGGAAACTTTTATAAAGCCCTGCCTTTTGCAGATATTTTCTCAAAAGAACTAGGCCAGAGGCTTTTATACGAAAGTGAAAATCAGCTTTCTACCTACAGCTGCAGATACAGTTTCAGCTGGAAAAGACCTCTTTCTAATTCTGTAAAAGATATTTTTCTTCCAAACAATTCTTCTTTAATTTTCGAAAGGGATATAAAGGCAAACTCCACTTTAAGTGACCTTTATCAGATAAAAATTACAGCTTCAAGTACAGCCCTGAATAATTTTGGAAGTAAAAGCATTAAGCCGGTCTTTAAATTTTTTGAATCTGATGAATTATATTCAAGCCTGACTGCAGCCTTAAAACTTCCTTCCGATAATCTTTCGGAAACTTCTTTTTCTTTAAGTGCTTACAGCCAGCTCCTGCTTTATATAAACTCAAAAAGTTCTATTTCAACAGCCCTGAACCTGCAGCTTTCTACAGAGGGCATATGGAATGTAAAAACAACCTTTATTTATTCAAGACCTGCACAAAAAAGTATAGTTTTAGGCCTTGCAAATCTTTTGTCTAATAATTACTTTAAGGGCAAGTACGATATTACTCAGAAGGATATCTTTAATATCTCCATGGGAAAAACTTCCTCAGCCTTCTTCCAAAAGTATAATTATGAACACAATAACAGTGTAAAACTTTCAAAACACTATAGCCTTGGACTTACCTTTGGTGGAAACTTTTACTGGTATGAAGGTTCTTCTGCAAGCTTTGAACTGATTACAGATCTCAGCTGCAAAGTTACCTTCTAGTTTTCTTATTGAAGAGGTGCAAAATAACCGGCTTCATCCCTTCCGCTTCTGTTTAAGAGGTAAACTTCTGCTTCAACAAGAAGATAATTCTGGCCAAAATTTGTAGTTAAAGATGAGGTATAAGAGAACTGATATACTCCCTGTGGCATCTGTAAAATATCATTAACTACAGATCTTAAACCGGCCGGCCTGTATACGTAGTAGGAATCTCCAAAAGTATTTGAAAGAATAAAATCAAGTTTTTCGTCCGCAGCCTTTTGTTCCAGCTGGATCATAGAAAAAGAAATTGAATTATTATTCAAAAAGGCAGTTAATTCACTTAAATCATAATTTGAATAATCAATTGAATCTTCATTGCAGTCTGAAATAAAGAGAATTGAACGTTTTTTATTTCCCTTTATTAAATCGTTGGAAGCAAGTCTTAAAGCAAGATCCAGATTTATCTTTGAAGCAAAAGGATTCTTTAAGGCATCTAAAGAAAAATTATTCAATAAGGAAGGCTTTCCCTGATATTCCAGAACAGGGATTTCTCCGGCACTAATAATCCTTACAATAAAGGAATCGTCTAAGGTGGAAGTAATTTCCTTTATGCTGCTTTCAATTTCGTTTTTATAGGCTCTTGTTGTATTTGAACGGTCAATAATAAAGGTAATATCGGCATTTGTATTATTTGAAGAAGCACCAAGAAGCTTAAAATTATTTACAGGTCTTTTATTTTCTGTAAAGTAGAAATTAGATTCCTGAAGGCCAACAAGACTTTGTCTGTGGCGGTTTTCTACCTTTACTTCAACAACTACATTAGGAAACTTTGAGGCATCAACTGCTTCAATCTGAACAAACAAACCGCCTACAAGTTCCTGCAGTTTTGACATTATATATAATTCGTTCGAAGTATAATCACAAACAAGTACATTACCGTTAATATCACCAGAAGCACAGGTTACCCGGCTTGGGGCATTTCCGGTTCTGGCGTATTCAAAAATTGCTCCGGTATCATAATCTACAGAAATTAATTTATTTGAATCGCAGAGCAGCAGGGCTCCATTCCATAATTTTATGCTTTCAGGCTTGCTGAAAGTTCCTTTTTCTACCAGTGCCCTTACATAGTTTCCTGAGCGGTCAAATTCATAAATGCAGCCGTTCTGATCATCTGCAACAAAAACACTGTCATTTACAAGACAAATACCGGTAGGTCCCTTTAAGCCTGCAAAATCTGAACTTTTTCCACCAAAGAAAAAGAGGGCATTTCCGTCTTTGTCAAAAACATCTACACGGCGATTGCCATAATCTGTAACATAAATACGTTCAAATTCATCCTGAGCAAGATATAAAGGTCCAACCATCTGACCGGTCTTTCTGCCCTTTTCTCCGATATATTTTTCAAAAGAACCCTTTGAACTTAAAAGTGCAAGGCGGTCTCCGGCATTTTCGCTTACAAGCAGTTTATTATCTGCAAGCCTTATAATATCACTTGGACGGTCAAAACCGTTTATAGGACCTGTAACTCTTTGAAGTACAATTCCATTCTGATTCATTAATAAAAGCTGATTTAGATTATATGAAGCAAGCCATAAGGTTCCGTCAAAATTAGGCAGAACAGAAACCGGACCGCTGAAAACAAGGTTGTCATTGAAATTTCCGTCAAAGGAACCTGCTTCTGTAAGGCGAATCTGTGCTTCGTTTGATTCTCCTGTAACCCGTCTTTCCCTTACAACTTCAATTTTGTTCTCCAGTAAAAGGCCGCCGTAACCGTTGTTTTTTGCAGCCTGCCAGTAAGCAAGGGCAGAACCTTCCATTCCGGACTTATAGTAAGCCTTACCCAGCCATTCCAGAATTAAAGAATCGTTTGGTAAAAAAGAAAGGGCTTTTTCAAACTGCATTATAGCTTCGTTATAAGAGCCTTTATAATAAGCCTGAACCCCATGGCGGAATTCCTGGGAAGCAAAGCCCTGATTACTGTTTCTGATTCCGTCCTGAGGAACTTTTAAACCTGCATCTGAACTTGTTACCTGAGAATAGGCAAAGAGCAGGCAAAAAGAAAATATAAATAAAAAGGAAGTCTGCTTTTTCATTATTTGTTACCTTCTCCCTTAACAATTCTGATATGTTTTGCAATTTCCCTGTTTTCCGGAGCTAGTTTTTCTGCCTCTTCAAGATAATGCAGGGCATCTTCCATAAGGCCAAGCTTGTAATAAACCCAGCCAAGAGAATCATAGCAGGCATAGGAATCCGGAGAAACCTTAACAGCCTTTTTACATAAAGAAAGAGCCTTAGTTAAATCTTTATCCTGGCAGGCAAGAACATAGCCAAGACCATTGAGGGAAGTTACATTTTCGGGATCTTTTTCAAGAGATTTTTCGTAATATTCAATACATTTATCTGTATCCTGCTGTTCCCAGGAAACAAAGGCAATTGCCGCATAAACTGATGCAGTCATGTAACCGGTTTCCAGCAGTTTATTTAATTCAAAATTTGCAAGACGCTTACGGCCGGAAATTGCATAAATAACTGCAAGAAGAAAACGACACTGAAGGATTTTTTCTAACTGAGTTCCGGAGGTAACTACCTGTTCCAGAAACAAAAGGGAATCATCATATTTTTGTAATTTGGCATAACATAAGCCTAAAAAATATGCTACATCAATCTTATCAACAGGAGCTTCTTCGCTTAAACTTAAAAAATAAGCAAGGGCATCAGAATATTTGCCCTGATTATAGAGTTTTATACCGTCATTTAAATAATTATTATTCTGCAATTTTCCCACCCAAAATAATATCTTATTTTACAATTTAAAAGTTAAATCGTCTACCAAAAGATCAGAGACTGGTTCAACACAAATTCCAGAAATACAGACATTTCCCTGCCTTACATAAGTATAATCAGAAGCATCATCAGATAAAGTCTGTCCCTGCCCGGTCATAATAAACTTCGTTTTTAAAAGCCCCTTGTCTTCTTCAATTTTAATTTTGTCGGCATAGGTACGGACGCATAAATTTTTCGAAAATTTTACACCTGTATATTTATCAATAGAAGGAGCATTTACATTTACAAATCTTTTTCTTTCCTCAAGAGCCTGGCCGCAGCGGCATAATGAAATTAATTTTTCCAGGTTATTAAGGGCAAATTCTGCAAGAACTTCATATTTGAGTTCGTGTGGAAAAAACTGTTTGCTTACAGGATCCATACTTAAGGCAATGCCAGGAATACCAGAAAGTACTGCCTGTCTTGCCGCAGCACAGGTTCCCGAATATACAATATCTGTTCCAAGATTTGGTCCGCAGTTGATTCCTGAAATAACTGCATCGAATTTTACATCAAACAAATCACTTAAAAGGCCTACGCCTATACAGTCAGCAGGATAGCCCTGGCATTTATATTCTCTTTCTGCAATTTTTGTAAGGGAAAGACTGTTGAACATAGATATACAGTGAGAAACTGCACTCCTGTTTGTATCAGGAGCAATCAGATAAACATTGTGTTTTTTCTGCAGAACTTTTTTTAAGGTCTGAATTCCAGGGGCATCATAACCATCATCATTTGTAATCAGTAAATTCATTTTTCCCCCTTTTGCCTTTTATTTTTTTTCTGATTTAGTCTTTTACCAGGCAGGCACCATCTGAAGGCTCAACTTCATAACATTCCGGATGGAAGCCAAAAATCCTTTCAAACTCGTTTAATTTTGCCTTAAAGTTTTCTACATCGCTGGTACGCATAATTGCAAACATACAGCGGCCAAAACCTTTACCGGTAATTCGTCCGCAGGTTACAGGATTTGTAACCAGTTCTAGATTTGGTTCCAGTTCATTAACTCTTTTTAAAATCCAGTCAATTTCAGGGCAGCTTACATTAAACATATCCCTCATGGTTTCGTGACTGTGATTTATACTTCTTGCAAATTTAAAGAAGTCTCCGGTATCAAGGGCGGTTTTTGCATCAAGAAGATCCTTATGCTCCCTTATTACAGATTTTAATTTTCTCTGGGTATCTTCACTAAGATTTTCAAGAACTTCGTTAATATCTGTGATGTTGTTTATATATTGCCAGCCGCCGTACACGTTTGGCTTTTTTTCGCGCAAGTCTCCAAGTAAAAGGGCGTTTTCAGGTTCAAAGATTGAAGATTCATCCCAGATGGAAACGCGGGGAACCTTTGTATCAATAAGGAAAACCTTTTTATCAGGAAAATCAAAAGGTGCATAATCCCAGGTATTCTTTGAATAATCTGTAATTAAAAGATTTCCCTTTTTAGAATATAAAGCGGAATAATTATCTGAAAGATAGTTTTCTATATGGAGATTTTTCTTATTGCCCCTTTCAAGCACCTGAAGGAGTTCTGCGTCGCTGCATTCAATATTAAATAAGGATTTAAGGGCAAGTAAAGTTGCAACTTTTATGGCGGTTGTTATGCCAAAGCCTGCAGAAGGAAGGATATCGCTGTAGATTGTAAGGTCAAAACCTGTAAGCTGATAGCCTCCTGAAATATAGCCGAAGACTACCGATTTACAGGCATTAGCCCATCTGTCTTCTTTTTTATATTTTAAGGAACTTAACATTCCTTTTTTGTGTTCATTAATCTGCTTAAAATAAAATCTGAGATTATTATCATCTCTTTTGGAAAGAGCAACATAAACCGGTAAATTTACGGCCATAGACAGGGTTTTATTCTTAAAAAACCATGATTGTTCACCTATAAGATGAAATCTTCCGGGAGCTTTAGCTACTGCTTCCGGCTTTACTTTGTACTCCTCAAAATGAGCATCATTTATTAATTTCAACGCTGTATCCCCTCTACTTTTTCAATTGCTTTTTTAATTAATCATCATTATTATCAATATTAAGAATATATAAAAATGATTCTATAAATAATAATATTATAATGGATTTGATTTTACAAGTTTTTTATTCTGTTTTTTCAGCTATCATCCTCGCCCTTGCTCTTCCAAGTGAAATTACGCAGTTTGGCATACCATCTCTTACCCTTATTGCCTTAGTACCGCTTTATCTGGCCTTTACAAGAGTAAAAAACTATAAACAGGCTTTTTTAGCAGGTTTTATTCAAACCGGTCTGACCCATTTTTTATCAAGTTTCTGGCTTGCGAACTTTAAGGATTTTCCGATTCTGACTTTAGGGGCATCTACTTTTGGAACTGCTTTAATTGGCGGCGGAGTTCTGCTCTTTTTATATTACCCTTTTTCTATAAATAAAAATAAAGTGGATTCCTACTGTCTTAATTTAAGATTTTTAAAATCACCGGCCTTCAGAATCCTTTATTTTTCCGGAATTTATGTTCTTTATGAGTGGTTTAAATCTACAGGCTTTTTAGGTTACCCCTGGGCAACCCTTCCTGCAGCCATTTACAAGTGGCCTTTTTTAATGCAGATAGCGTCAATTACTGGAACTTATGGAATTACATTTCTTCTGGCATTTTTTAACGGCCTCTTAAGCGAAGCTCTAATTCAATATTATAAAAATCATACTAAAGATAACAGGCAGAATTTTACAAGTTTATGTATAGCCTTAAAACTCTTCCTTGTCTTATTCATTCTTTCTTCAGGCTACGGAGTTATAAAGTATAATTTTAAGCCAAAAGCACAAAAGTATCTGAATATAGTTATGGTTCAGCAGAACAGCGATCCATGGAAGGAAAGTTCAGACAATAAAAGCATTCTGCTTTCTCAAAAACTAACCCAGAAAGAGCTTGATGCCTTTGAAGAAGAAGGTAAAAAAGCCCATCTGGTTGCCTGGTCTGAAGGAGTCTTGAATTTTAAATTTCCTTCGGCCGTAAGTCATTATGAAAATTATCCTTCTAAAAAACCTCTGGCCCAGTTTGTAAGGGATATTGATACACCTTTAATCGCCGGGGGCTCTTATATAAGAGACAGATACAGGGAAATTTATTTTAATGCAGCCCTTATGTATGATAGGGAGGGAAATTTCAGGGGATATTACGGAAAAAATCATCTTGTTCCAATGGCAGAAGCCATTCCTTTCCTGGAGTTTCCAAAAGTTAAGAAGATTCTGTCCAGGGTAATAGGCATTTCTGCAGGCTGGTCACCCGGAGATCAGTATGTTTTCTTTGATATTCCCTGCGAATATTCAGAGTATAAGGAAATTGAAACCATAAAGAATTATGATTTATCTGAATCCTTTATGGAACAGCAATTACGCGAAAATAAAGCTCCCCTTGTAAAGATTGCAACTCCAATCTGTTATGATGATGCCTTCCCTGACATTATGGGGCCTCTTTTTAAAAATGGTGCCGAACTTTATATAAATTTAACCGATGATTCCTGGTCTTTAAAAAAATCCAGTGAATACCAGCATTTTGTTGTAAGCAGCTACAGGGCCATTGAATATAAAATTCCGCTCGTAAGGGCTACAAATGCAGGCGTATCTTCGATTATAGACATTAACGGAGAGTCTCTTGCCGATTTACCGGTCTTTAAAGAAGCCTCCCTACACTATTCAGTTCCGGTTTATAAAAGAACTTATACTACTTATGCAAGGTTTGGAAACTGGCTTCCTCACCTTATTTTCCTCCTTGTTTTTATGTATCTCTTGTATTCTAAGCTGACTTTCAGACGATTTGACTATATTCCAAGCGAAAGAAAAATTAAAAAATCTAAGAAGCATAAAAAAAATAAAAAATAGTCAAGAGCTTTTTATTTTTTTTTGACGGAAAGCACAAAATAAATTATTGTCAAGTAAAAAAGTTTTAAATTTTCTTCAAAAATTCTTCAAAATTCACTTGCTACTCCCATATATAGTGTTATAAGATAGACATACAGGTAAAAAATACACTAGCAATTTCAAAAAAGAAGGTAAAAATGCGTTGTCCTTATTGTGGAACCTTAGATGATAAGGTTTTGGAATCCAGAACGATGGTAAACGGAGAAAGTATTCGCCGCAGAAGAGAATGTCTTGCCTGTGGATACAGATTTACCAGCTACGAAAGAATTGACGAAAAGCCATTCATGGTAGTAAAAAGGGATGGACGCCGCCAGCCTTTTGACAGACAAAAACTTGAAAAAGGTATTGAACGTGCACTTGAAAAACGACCAGTTTCCACCAGTATGGTCGAACAAATTTCAAATGACATTGAAGATCTTGCTATTAAACTTGGAAAGGAAAACCGTGAAATTTCTACCTCAAGTCTTGGGGAGTTAGTTCTCGAAAAACTTTCTCAGATAGATGCTGTTGCCTATATCAGGTTTGCATCAGTTTACAGACATTTTGAAAACCTGGAAGAATTTATTACAGAAGTAAAAAATATAGAAAAAAAGGGACACTAAACGAGTGTAAGGGGAATTAAATGAGTGATCAGTCAATATTTCCAGAATGGAGAAGTTTCTTAGGAAAGAGTTCAGACGAAGAAACACAGGGTGTTTTGAAATCGGTTGTAAAACGTTCAGGCGAAATTGCCAGATATGACCGTTCAAAAATTGAAAAGGCTATTGGAAAAGCTATTGAAGCAACAAAGAAAATTAAGGATCCGGATAAAGCTTCCATGCTCACAGACTTAGTTGAAGAAAAACTAAGAATTGAAATGGCAGGAAACAGAGCCCACTCAATTCCCGCAATTGAAGAAATTCAGGATATAGTTGAAAGCGTACTTATTGAACAGAAAGAAGTAGAAGTTGCAAAAGCTTATATTCTTTACCGTGCAAGACACGAGGCCGTACGTGACGCTAAAAACCTCATGGTAGATATTAATAAAACCATGGACGGTTACCTTGGTCAGAGCGACTGGCGTGTAAACGAAAATGCCAACGTAAACTTCTCTCTTGGAGGACTTATCCTTCACAACTCGGGAACAATTACAGCCAACTACTGGCTTAACAATATTTATTCAAAAGAAGTTGCAGAAGCACACAAAACTGCAGCCTTCCATATTCATGACCTTTCAATGTTCTCAGGCTACTGCGCCGGCTGGTCTTTACGTCAGCTGATTGTAGAAGGTCTTGGTGGTGTTCCGGATAAAATTACATCAACACCTGCAACCCACCTTTCAACTCTGGTAAACCAGATTGTAAACTTCCTTGGAATCATGCAGAACGAATGGGCCGGAGCTCAGGCTTTCTCTTCTTTTGATACCTATCTTGCTCCATTTGTACGTTCTGACAAGCTTACAGAAAAACAGGTAAGACAGTGTATTCAGAGTTATATTTATGGTGTAAATACTCCAAGCCGCTGGGGTTCTCAGGCTCCATTTACAAACATCACAATGGATTTAGTTTGTCCTGATGACTTAAAGAATAAAAAAGCTATCGTTGGCGGTAAGGAACAGGATTACACTTACGGCGACTGCCAGAAGGAAATGGACTTAATCAATAAAGTTTTCATTGAACTTATGATTGAGGGTGATGCAAACGGACGTGGTTTTGCCTACCCTATTCCAACATACAATATTACAAGAGACTTCGACTGGGATTCTGAAATTTCAAAGCTTCTCTTTACAATGACAGCTCAGTACGGAACTCCAAACTTCCAGAACTTTGTTAATTCAGACCTTAATCCAAGCGATGTACGTTCTATGTGCTGTCGTCTTCAGCTGGACAAACGTGAATTACGCCGCCGTGGTGGTGGTCTCTTTGGTGCCGATGAATTTACCGGTTCTATTGGTGTTGTAACAATCAACATGCCTCAGATTGCATATCTTGCAAAAACAGAAGAAGAATTCTACAAGAGACTTGATTACCTTATGGATCTTGCTAAAGAAAGTCTCTGCGTAAAACGTAAGGTTATCCAGAAGCTTTACGACGGCGGATTATTCCCATATACAAGACGTTACTTAAAGACCCTTGTAAACCACTTTAATACAATCGGTCTTTGCGGTATGAACGAATGCTGCTTAAACTTCCTTGGAGTTGATATTACTACTGCCAAAGGTAAAAAATTTGCAGAAGAAGTTCTTACACATATGCGTGAAAGAATGCAGGACTACCAGGAAGAAACAGGAGATTTGTTCAACCTTGAAGCAACACCTGCAGAATCAACTTCTTATCGCCTTGCACGCCACGACAAGGAACAGTTCCCTGATATTATTACCAGCGGAACAAATGAACCATTCTATACAAACTCTTCACAGTTACCTGTTGATTATACAGCTGATGTATTTGAAGCTCTTGATTTACAGGAATCACTTCAGACTAAATACACTGGCGGAACTATGTTCCACGTATTTATGGGTGAAGCCTTAAAAGACTGGAAGGCTTGTGCAGACCTGGTAAGAACTATATCACACAAATATAGAATTCCTTTCTTTACAATTTCTCCAACATACTCAATCTGTAAGGTTCACGGATACTTAATCGGCCAGCAGTTTGAATGTCCAAAATGTAAGGCAGAAAGAGAAAAGGAATTAAAAGAAAAGCTTAAACAGCTTGAAGAGGAAAAAAAGGAATTAATTGCTAAAGAAAAATAAGCACAATTCCGAGAATTTTAGTGTTATAAACATTGACATAATATAAAATGTACACTATATTTAGTGTAGGTGGAAATAACACAAAATTGTAATTAATACAAAAATGTGTAAATTAAAAGGGGGATTAAAAAAAAATGGAAAGAACATTAGCACAAATCGAACAGGAAATTGCAGAAACAAAAGAAGCTTTGCAGAATGTTCACGGAACAGAAACAGAAGTTTATGCTCGTATTGTAGGCTATTACAGAGCTGTTAAGCACTGGAATAAAGGTAAACGTGATGAATTTGATCAGCGCAAAATGTTTACCCTTGAAGCCAGCAAAGAATATGATATTACAAAAGCAGATACAGAATGTGCCTTCTGTGATTCTGCAAAGAAAATTGAAAATCCTGTATTAAATACAGAAAGCGTAACATACGAAATGTATACACGCAAAACTTGTCCAAACTGCCCTCCTGTAAAAGGCTTTATGGAAGAGTTAGACATGGCAGGACGTTCTGTAGATGTTGATACAGATGCAGGTCTTGCTGAAGCTGCAAAAAAAGGTGTATTTGCAACACCAACAGTTATTTTCTATAACGCTCAGGGTGTAGAAACTGCACGCTGCCACAATGTAGAAGAACTGGAAGTTGTTTTTAATAAAGTTGCAGTAAAAGCATAAAATGACTGACTTACCACTTAATAAACCTGCTGGAATTCTGGTAAAAACTACCTGTGTAGACTATCCGGGAATTGTAGCAGGTTCTTTTTTTCTAAAAGGTTGTAATCTTCGCTGTCCCTACTGCTATAATATTGGACTTGTACTTCCTTCCAGAGATGAAGAATTAAACACTATAGAAGAACTGTTTAATCATCTGGAAAAAAGACAGGGCATATTGAAAGGCCTTGTTATAAGCGGCGGAGAGCCTTTAATTAACCCCTACACTCCTATTATCATAAAAAAAGCAAGGGAATTAGGTTATAAAATTAAACTTGATACAAACAGTACTCTTCCTGACGAGCTTTCTTACTTTGTAAACAATGAAGAATTAAAACCTGATTTTATTGCCATGGATATTAAAACTTCTCCTGAAAGATATGCAGATACTATCTGCAATAAAGTTTCAAATGTATGGGGTAACAGTGACTTCTTTGTAAAAATGGTAAGTAAATGTGCTCAGATTGTTTCTGAATATCCGCAAGATCAGAGAGAATTCAGGACAGTACTTGTGCCGGGTTTAGTTACAAAAGAAGATATAAAGAAAATGGCAGAAATTTTACCAGCCGATGCAAGCTGGCAGTTTGCCCAGTTTAAGAACGAAAACTGCCTTGACCCGTCCTATAATTCAATAAGTCCATATACCGACAAAGAAATTAATGAACTGCTTGCTTATGCAAAAAGCCTGATTCCAGGGACTGCTTTAAGATAACTTATTACTCTGCCGCTTTAAGATAACTTACCAGGCGGCAACTTACATTATCTTTGAAAATTCTTTTACAATCTGAGGAATAAGAGTTTCAACCTTACCGTTACAGCTCATGCCGGCAGCATTTTTATGACCGCCGCCACCAAATTTTGCAGCTACAGAGGAAACATCAATTTTATCCTGAGAGCGGAAGCCTCCGGTACAGGTAGCGCTTGTATCCTGTCTTAAAAAGACAACAGCTTCTACATTCTGGCTGGAAAGCAGGAGTGAATAAAGGGCATCACTGTCGCGGCCTTCAAGCCCGTATTTTTTAGTGTCTTCTAAACTTTCATAGGTAATAACAAGCCTTCCGTCCAGATATCTTTCTGCCTTTTCTAAAAGAAGGCCCAGTAATTTTCTGGTTGAATAAGGTTTTCCTGAATTTATCTGATTATAAATGTTTCTTGGATCTGCACCGTATTCTACAAGGCGGGCTGCTGCATTAAATACATCTGAACTGTCACTACCTAAAAAGCGGAAAAAGCCGGTATCGGTAGAAAGTCCAAAAAAGATAGTTTTTGCAAGATTTTCCGGTAAAGGTCCAATTAATTTTTCATAAAATAACTGAATAAGATATGCACAGGCAGGAGCTTTAGGATTAATATATCCTTTTGCATTTTCCGGTAATTCCCCGGTTTTATGATGATCAATAATATAAGTATCCAGGCCTTTTAAATCACCATCCAGTTCTCCAAGTCTTACAACTTCTGAACAGTCAACAATAATAAGACCTGTTTTCTTTCTGTCAGTATCATCTAAAAAAGGGATTTTATCTGTAAAAAATTCTTCAAAAGCTTTTACTTCAGATCTTTTAAAAGGACCTGAAGAAAGAAGAAGGTATTCTTTTTTGAAATGTTTAAGAATACCTTCTACTCCAAGACACGAGGCCATACAGTCACCATCCGGTTCCTTATGACCTGCAATCAGAAAAAATGAATGATTTTCAATAAAATCTTTAAAATCTAAAACCTGAGCATCACTTAATAAGCACATAATATTTTCTAAAGTTCAATTTCTTCCAGAACGTCTTTATCGCAGCCATCAAGTTCGCCTTTGCCTTTTACAACGCCCCAGATTGTGTTCTGTTTATTCATAGGTAAGTTTAAAACTACCTTTTTGAACTCACCGTCTTTTTTCTGAATAGTCATATAACAGTCCATAGATCTTCTTACCTTTCTAAAAGTAAGTTTTCTGGGATTTTCCTGAGAGCCCTTAGCCCAGTCTTTAGGAATTACAACTGTACCAGTTCCAACCTTATTTTTCTGATAGATAATAACATAACCGTTTTTACCTTCCAGAACCTTAAGAATCGGGATATTAGTGTAAGATAAAGTAGTCCATTTTGATTCATCCTTTTCTGCATTTGCATTATTATTTGCAGCAAAAAGAGAAAGATTAAAAATTGTTAACAAAGACAAAATAAGCATTAATTTTTTCATAATAAATCTCCTGGTTTATCTCCCACTTCCCTAATATATTCATTATAGACAGAAAATCACTTTTTAACAACTATTTTATTTACCATTTAATTTCCTGGCAGATTTCGTATTCAAAAGTAATCTGCTTAAGATTACAAAGATTTCCATCTGTAAAATCAGGCTTTTCTTCAAGGTAAATCTGGTCTTTTTCATTAAGATTATTAATCTCAAGTTCCAGCGATGAAAAATCAAGAGCTTCGTTTATAAAGCGTTTAAGACCAATTTCCCAGCAAATATCCGGGCTGCTGAATAAATTATCTGCAAGCAAAATCCTTTTTCCTTCTTTTTTTGTATACAAAGAGGCAGATTCTCCAAGGTAGAAAAGTTTTACAAATAGATCTGATACCTTTTTCTCTTCCTTTTTCTTTTTAAAGTCCTCAAATATGAGGGATAAATCAAGTCTGTAAACTTTTTTCCTGTCAGATTCTTCAATTAATTCCTGCTTAAGTAAAGATCTGTCTACAGAAGGTGGCTCTATCAGTGATTGATAAAAAGAAAAATTATAAGGCTTAAAGTTTTTGCTCTGATTCATATTTTTTTCTTCGCAGTATTTAAAGCCTTCTATTTCTTTCTTTACAGGTGGATAAATTGCAAAAGAGGAAGCTTTTCTTGAATACAAAAAGGCTGAGCTTTTATCTTTATCCTGAATTATAAGACTGTCACAAAGTATCAGGTGGGAATCCAGAGACTTCCAGCAATTAAGGGCAGTTTCTTTTGAAAGAAGGAGGAAGTTACAGTCTTTTTGCTCTTTATCTAATTCAAAATATGGCTCTTTATTTGAAAAATTAGAATAAAAGACAAGGCTACCGTCGTCCAGCTTACATAAAGGACTGCAGTTTGTTTTAATTACTTTTGTTCCGTTAAAATCAAGATTAAATGGAATAAAGAAATAATCCTTTGAAAGAACATTTAATTTAATTAAGGACTCTTTACCGTCTGGCATTTTTACTTCTACATTTTTATGGTCGCAGGTCTGGTAAAGACGGACGTAATTATTAAAGAATACATAGCCCTTTTTTCCATCGCTTCTGTAAGAATAACGTAAATCTTTTAGATTATCAGGTTTAAGAGGATTGTTCTCCGGAATCAGGGCCGGCAGACTGCAAAGCTCACTTCCAAAATCCCTTACAAAATAAAAAATCAGTTTTAATTCATTAAAGGTTTCGTAAATCTGACCATATTCTTTTACAGGGGCGTTAAAATCATAAGAAGAAATTGGTAAATCGTTTAGAGAACCGCTTGCCTTAGATTCTTCAAGGCTGGTAAGTTTTCCCTGCGGATTAGTTCCTCCGTGATACATATAGTAACCAAGCAGATTTACTCCACTGCCAAGTTTTACAATTGAGACTGCCCCAATATCTCCTGCTCTGGCAATAGTTCTGCGGTGTTTTGTCATCTGTAAACCGCCGCCAAGTTCTGCTGTCAGATAAGGAAAGGCTTTTGAATCAAAAGTGATGCCTTCTCCAAGTCCAAAATCACTTCCAATGTTGTGGTCATTTCTTTCGTAGGTAAAAATATAGTTACCGCTTGCTTCTATTTTACAGGTTCTCTGATCCCAGGGAGCATCACAGTAGCCTCCCATAACAGGAAGCATGCCGCCGGTTCTTGCCCCCCCCCATCCTGTAGCAGTATAAAAAGGAACCTTAAAACCAATATTAATGGCCATTTCCTGTAAACGCTTCATATGAACTTCGCCGCTTTCGTCGTACAGACCTCCGCAGTGACCAAATTCATTTTCAATCTGAAGGCCGATTATAGGATTATCCTTTTTATCTTCTGAATAAAGAAAATCTTTTACTTCTTCAAATATTCTTTTATACCAGATTTCTACACAATCAAAATATCTTTCATCATTTGTACGGGCCTGAAAATCTTTTTTTAAAAGCCAGTCCGGAAAGCCCCCGTTACGAACTTCTGCATGAACCCAGGGCCCAATTCTAAGCCAGAGCTTCATTCCACATTCTTTGCATTCTTTTACAAAGGCATGTAAATCCCGCTGGCCAGAAAAATCATACTGACCTTCTATTTCTTCATGATGAATCCAGATAACATAGGTTGAAGCAATTGTAACTCCACCGGCCTTCATTTTAAGAAGACTTTCCTTCCACAGTTCTTTTGGATATCTTGAATAGTGAATTTCTCCCATTACGGGAAAGATTCTTTTTTCATTTTCTAAAATGCTTGTACTGTCAAACGAATAACTCATTCCTTAACTCCTGCACTACCAAAGCTAGTAATTAATGTTTTTTGTGTGAGTAAAAAGAAAATTACAAAAGGAATTGCAACAATCAAAGCTCCGGCAGAAAAAGTTGTAAACTCATTCTTTTTATCAGAGACAAAGCTGAAAAGTCCCAGGGCCAGAGTCTGTTTGTCTAAAGAACGCAATACCATTTTTGGGAAGATATAATCCATCCAAGGAGCGGTAAAGCTTGTGATTCCTAAAAAGGTAATAATTGGTCGGGCTACCGGCAGAGTAATTGTTGTAAATACCCTGAAATGGCCTGCACCGTCAATTCTTGCCGCTTCATCAAGATTCTTACTGATAGTATCCATATAGTTTTTTACCATCCAGGTGTTATATGGAATATTACCGGCAGTATAAACCAGAACCAGGCCCCATAAAGTATCAAGGCCGCCTATACGGTAAAGTATTACATAAATTGCAACCATACCTACAAAAGAAGGGAAAATCTGCAGAATCAAAAGAGACATAAGCATAGACTTCTTAAAGGTAAAGCTGAAGCGGGAAAAAACATAAGCACTCAACGAAGAAGTGATGATTGTTAATATGGAAGTACCCGCTGCAATTTTTAAGGTATTCATAAACCAGAGGCCGTAATTTGTATTCTTAAAAAGATGTACAAAATGTTTTATTGTAAAATCATCTGCAAAAGGCATGATGTTTAAAGATGCAATAGAGTTTCCCGGGCTGAAGGCTGCACTTACTACATAAACCAGAGGATATATTACAAAAAAGGATATAATTATAAATAAGATATAAATTACATAAACATTTAATTTTTCTGAAAGACTTGTATGTTTCATACTTCCCCCTCCTTGTATGCTTTAGTCTGTCTGAACTGGAAGATTGCAAAAGGCGCAAGAACTATAAAAATCATTACCGCAATTACAGATGCATAATTGTATTTCATAAGGGTAATTGTAAGTTTATAAATCCAGGTAACAAGAATATCTGTGCTGCCGGCCAGAGTTGTAGTAGAATCTGCAACAGTAGGAGCCCCTCCTGTAAGGAAGTAGATGGCACCAAAATTATTAACATTATGAGCAAAAGACATAATGATTAAAGGCATTGTCTGGTAAAGTACCAGAGGCAGGGTGATTTTATTTAAAATCTGAAGCTTTCCGGCTCCATCAATTTTTGCAGCCTCATACATATCCTGAGGAATTGCGGTCATTGTTCCCATTGTCAAAAGCATAAAATAACCGAATCCAGCCCAGAGATTAATTAAAACACAGACTACCTGTGCCAGAAGAGGATCAGAAAGCCAGGGAATAGGATTTTGTATAAAACCCAGGGTCATTAAAGTCCGGTTAATAATTCCAAAACTTCCGTTTAAAAGATTTTTCCATACCAGCATGGTTACAACAGATGGAACTGCATAAGGAAGAATAAAAATAAAACGGAAAAAAGAAGCAAGTTTTACGTTTATTTCTCTAAGCTGTACGGCTACAATAAGGCCACCGAAATAACAGGTAAAGGTAGATAAAACAGCCCAGATTAAGGTCCACACTGCAACTCTTATAAAGCCCTGAGACCAGCTTCTCTGCCCTCCCATAAGTTCCTTAAAATTCTGAAAACCTACCCAGTCTACAGTGTTGTTAGGAGGAATATGGCTTGGATCTGAGTAATTTGTAAATGCTACACAAACAGAAAAAATAAGGGGAACTACAACAAATATGATTACTATAATAAAACCTGGTGCTAGTCCAAAAATTGGAAATGATTTACCAAGTGCTGTATTCAAATGTTCTTTTTGAGTACCAAAAGTGCCTTTACGGCAATAATCAAGATACTCTTTTTTTGCACTTTTTACGGAAAGTACATAAACAATAATAAAGATAACAAGCAGAGCAAGAATAAGAATACCATCAATCAGCATAAAAATTGAATTATCACGCTGTTTGATTGGAAGCTCCGGATGTGGTGAACCTAAAGTTACCATATTAATTATTTTTTTTACAATTGCAGGCGAAAAAGCAAGGAAAATAACTTCGCATAAGGCAAAGAAAATACCTTTTACAAAGTCATGCAGATAAAGAATATGAGAAAGGCCCATAAAACACGAGGCCGTTATATGTATTTTTTTAACTGCACTTTTATCTGCAGGAAGTGTTTTCATACAAAACTCCTTTTTTAAGTTCAAGAGTCAGGGACAGTTTTATAACTGCCCCTTAAAAATTTACAATTTATTTTCCAAGAATAGCAGCGTTGCAGGCATCAAGTTCAGCTTTTACATCTGCACCATCCCAGATATTTTTAGAAGCATTATTCATAGCTTCCCAGTACATACCCATTTCAGGAATAGATGGCATTGGGAAAGCATAATTAAGCTGAGCCATAAAGCCGCCTAAGTAAGGAGAAGATACTTCTACATTAATAGATGGAACAGTACCTGTAAGGTCGAATCTTAATTTCTGCATTTCTTCAGAAAGAAGGAAGGCTGCAAAATCATTTGCTTCGGCAGGATGATCTGTATAAGCAGAAACAAACATTGCACGGGTACCAGAGAATGATGCACAAGGATTTGAATCTCCTGGTAATGCAGGAAGTGTTGTTACACCGAAATCAATGCCGGCATTTTCAAAAGGAACAACATTCCATAAGCCGGTAATATGCATTGCTGCAGTTCCAGCCTGGAAAGCGGCATCAGCTGTTGATGTATCAAGGTCTGCGGCAGGAACATCCAGGGCTGAACGCAATGACTGATAGAATTTCATTCCTTTGATAGAAGCAGCTGAGTTAATGTTTGTATTATTTGTATCTGTACCATCAGGTCCAAAAAGTCTGTTTCCTTCTGCAGTTGTAAATACAATTGTGTAATAAGAACTTCCAACATCCATTACAAAACCGTATTTTCCTGGATTTTTTGCATTAAAGGCTTTTGACCAGTCAGCAAGTTCTTCCCAGGTTTTAGGAAGTTCCTCTTCTGAAATTAAATCTTTATTGTAAAAAAGTGCATAAGTTTCAGCAGATACAGGATAACCATACATTTTTCCGTCGTAAGTTAAAGCTTTTGCACAAGAAGAAAGAACTTCATTTTTGATTGTGTCAGCATTTGCTGTAGGTAAAACGTGTCCTCCAGTTACTAAAGAACCAAGTCTGTCATGAGGAGCGGCAAATAAATCAGGACCTACTCCGGCAGGACCATCAAGGGCAATCTGAGTAACAGCATCACCAAGTTCTACATTTACATATTTAATTTCTACATTTGGATGACTCTTTGTATAAGCCTCGCCTGCCTGTTTAATAAATTCATCAGGACCATTTGTAGATTCCCAGACTGTAAGGACGACTTTTCCACTTTCAGTTTTTTTGCTGCATGAAAAAGACAACATAACTGCACCTGCAAGTACAGCAGCTAAAATTTTTCTGTTCATTTTATTACCTCCTGATGAACATAAAACTATGATGATTTTCTCTTTATAATTTCTGTAGGCAGATTAATACACAAAGCATCCCCGCCCTGACCTACTGAACCATTTATAATCATTTCTACAGCCTTATAGCCCATAGATTTTTTCTGGACATTTAAGGTTGTTAATGGCGGATTTGTATAGGCAGCAAGCTCAATATTATCAATACTGATTATTGCTACCTCTGAAGGTATTTTTATCCCTTTTTCATTAAGGAAACACATGGCACCAACCGCAACTTCATCGGAACCACATACAATGGCAGAAGGAAATTTTCCGTTATTTTTATCAGAAATTGATTTCATACCTTCGTAACCGGTACGCATATCAAAACCTTCTGCAAGATAAAAATACTTCTGAACGGCATTCAGATTATGCTGCAGTAAAGCCTGCTGAACACCAAAAACACGTTCATCATGCTCACCAATATATGCAATCTCTGTATAGCCTTCATGGATTAAATATTCGGTTACCTTTTTACTGGCTTCCTGACGGTCAAACAAAACACTTGTAAATCCGTCTTTTTTCCATTCAACCAGAACAATCTTTTTTATAAGCTGACTGATTTTTTCAAGAATTTTATTATCATGGTCAGTTTTAATTGCCTGGTCCACAGCAAGAAGAATTAAAGACCCGATTGATTCAGGATGAATAAGTTCATTGAATAAAACAGGATCATTTAATTCATCAAAAAATCTAATAAACTTTATGTTGTAATTATTTTCGTGGGCCGCTGTAAAAATACCTTCGAGTATTTCTGTATAAAAAGGACGAAGAAATATATCTGAATTTGGTAAAACTATGCCAATATTTTTTGATGCAAAAGCAACATCTCCTAACTGCAGGGCCTGTGCAGCCTTATTTGGCCGGTAACCAAGTTCTTCTATTACTTTTAGAATTCTTTCTCTTGTTTCTGGAGCAACAGAACGTTCAGAAGTTCCACTGATTACATAACTTACCATACTTCTTGTAACGCCGGCTGCTTTAGCAACATCATTTTGAGTAACAGTCTTTTTTCTGGATTCTAAAGCTCTCATCTCTTTTTCCATTTTTCTATCTCCTGATTTTTAAAACCTTGGAGATATTATACAACATAAATCAACAATTTATTTACACGCGTTGATATTTTTATAAAAAAAATTGTTTTTTTTTCTTCCTAACTTTATCTGCCCTTCAGGCCGCCAGAGGCGGCCAGAGAAGCATGATTACTTTGCAATGTAATCTACAGTTACAGTTCCTGCACTTCCAGCAGAAGTTGCAACATAAAGGCCGTTTGTAGAAAGGGCTGATATGAAGTCTTCACTTGTAATAATAACTTCATGAGCATTTGCATCAGCACTCCATGTAGTTTCTGCATAAGTTTCATTAGCCCACGCATCTGCACTCGAAGCATTAGCCCAGGAACCTGTTGAAATAGTAATACGAACTCTCAGTGTGGAAATGTTCAAAGAAGTAAAAGCAGAGGCATCAAGAACAGAAATAAATACATCTCCTGAACCAGAGTCAGAATTACTCCATGCCTGAGCATTGCAAATATTTACATACTCACCGCTTACATGTGTAAGAGTATTAGACCATACATCACCACTATAGCTGTACCATTTGTTTGCTTCTGTATTTCCTGCAGAAATAGAAATTGTATTTCCTTCAGAATCTTTTACAAGAGGCATTGTCCAGTCAATATAGAATTCATCTGTCTGCTCAACCTCAAAGCTGGCAGAAGTACCGTCAGCAGCAACAGTTACAGTTGGAGTTACAGTTGTAGCATCTTCCCATGAAGCAGATGAATTAAACCATTTTGTTGAATACTTAAGACCACTTACAGAACCGCCAGGAATTGTAAAGCCTTCAAAATTGATTGTAAAAGTTTTTGAAGCAACAGCGGCTGTAACTTTTATGCCGTCTTCGCCAAGGAATCCGTCTCCACTTGTTGCACTGTAGCAGAAATATACAGGGTTTGTTTCAACATCAATCTCATTACCGTCAGCATCTTTTACTGTAATATCGATATTATTAAACCAGTCGTAAGAATTTGCTTTTTCTTTTTCAAGCTTTGCAATGGCTGTACTTTCACCTGCAGTATAAATTGCTTCTACAGTCTGATATTTAGCTGCAGTGCTTTCGCCGTCTTCTTTTCCTTCTGCGTAAACAGTAATGCTATTTGCCTTTTGTGCAACAGCATCATCAAGAGTGATTTTCAAATTGTAGTAAGGATCATAAACCCAAACAGTAATATCAATACCTTCATCTTCATCACTGCCATCGTAAAGGTTTACGTTTACACTTGCATCGCTCATAGTAGAAGCAGCAGAAATTTCAAAAATGCCATCTCCCTTATGAGTAATAGAAAGGCCATCCAGGCTGTATTCTGCACTGGTTTTTCCTTCTGCCTTAATTTTTATGGTCTGGCCAACATTTACAGTTACTTCATCACCGGCAGCTACAAGAGTATAATCAACAGGGTCTTCAACTGGATCCGATGTAACATCCTTATTACATCCTGCAAAAATTAATGCACTTGCAATTAAGAGGGTCTGGAATAATCCCATCACCTTCCACACTTTTTTCATATTTCCTCCTGATTTTTTAATCAACTTATGTTATTTACACGTGTTGATTATATATTTATATTAAATCCCTTTTTTTCTCCTGTCAAATTTTATTTTGGAGAAAAAGGGATTTATTAACCTATTGAACCGAATAGACTGCAAGACTTGGAAGGGGCTGACCAGATGAAGCAAACATAGAATTCCATGCTCCTAAATATTCTCCACCCCATTCAAAAACTCCAAGAGCCCCATTCTTATTTGCAACATCAATTACAGAGTGAATAATATTTGCCTGATTCTGGATTGAAGCAATAACATTTCCATCTGCATCAGAAAGAATTCCTTCATAGAGATTTCCTTCCGCATCGCTAAGGTTAGTCTTGTATTGACTGCTGAGTATTCCAGCTTCTGTAGTGTGATGAACATTTGTTTCTGCAATCAAAACATCTTTATTAAAGCTTTCTTTTATACCGGAAATGAGCTCTCCAAGTTCTGTAATTGAACCGTGACTGGCCCATTCTGAATACCAGGAAAGACCTGCAATGTCATAATCCAGGGCAGAAAAAGATGCCAGATAATTACGAGGAGAGTTTCTCTTTACATCAGTAAAATGCAGCATTATTTTTGCAGAAGGACAAACTTCCCTTGCCGCAGCAATGCCGGCAGTCAGGTACTTAAAATAGTTTTCCGAAAGAAAATCGCCCCGGACTGCATCATCAGCATTTGTTGCACTTTCATTTGCATCAAGAGCCTTGTGTTTTAAAAGTCCGCTGCTAATTTCGTTTCCAATCTGAATCATATTTGGACTGCAGCCGGCCTCCTTCATGGCAGTAAGCACTTCTTTTGTATAAGCACTTACATAGAGGGCAAGCTGGTCGGAAGTTGAAGCATCCAGCCAGGCCTCAGGAATCAGCTGTTTACCGGGATCTGCCCAGTAATCTGAATAATGAAAATCAAGGAGTACCTTAAGCCCCGCAGACTTAGCTGTCTTTGCCTGACTTACCACCAGTTCCTTATTTGATTTTCCAGGAACTGAAGGATTTTTATCTGAATATGGATTATTCCATACCCTTAAACGCACCCAGTTAACTCCAAAATCTGAAAGAGTTTTATAAAGACTGCAATCATTACCTGCAGTGTTTTTATAAGTTACAGCACCTTCTGAATCTGCAGAAGAATCAAAACCTCTTATAAAATCAGAAGGAATTTCTTCACTTAAAGGCTCAATAACTACACTTTCGTCGCCAACCGTACATTTTATACTTCCTCCCCCGGCGACATTTTCGTCTGAAGGATAAGAAGGAATATCATTACAAGATAAAAGCAGCATGGAAATAAGCATTAAACTGCCTGATATTTTTAATATTTTCATTTCTAACCTCCACTACTTTACACTATAGGCAAGAGCCTTCTGGAAATTAATAATAATACTGTTATGCTTTTCAGATATAGACGAAGCGGCGCTGTCAGGTACTACATCTGAAGCAAAATTACCGGCTCCCCAGTGGGCAGAGAAAAAGGCTGCAATATAAATTGTTTGAGAACTTTCTATTCCGGCCTTTTCAAGCTCGCTTAAAGGAAGGGCATATTCTATAAAGGTATCTGAGGAATCTGCAGCAGAAAGTACACTTGAAGAAATATCATCTGCAGAATCTCCATTTTCTACCCAGGCTCCAAGAAGAGAATCCTGAGGTTTATGATAGAGATAAATATCTGGTTTTCCATGGGCCAGAGAATCTCTTCCAAAGTTAACAGTATCACATAAATCAAAGTAATTCTTACCTGCTGTATATGCAGCGTCAGAAGAATGATCTTTTGAAATCATAATTACAAAACCATCACTCCAGGTAGAAGTAAGGGAACCCTTAATTGAAAGGTAAAGATACTGATCATCATTTGCTACAGAAAGATTTGTAATATCGGCAGAAGTTGAATACATAACTCCGTCATCACCGCAGGCCACAGAATCGGAAGAAGAATCTGCTACACCCACAACTGAAGATGACTGCCATGCAGCATCTTCTATACCGTCTATAACAAGCAGATTTTTCCTAAAGGTAACTGTAAAATCTTTTGTATAGGCATCCTGGCTTCCCGGAGCAAGAATATTATTAAGAGTAAGTATAAGGCTTGTTCCGTCTGCAGGTTCTGTTGTAAAAAGCGGATTAAGGTAAAGCTGGCTTTCCCCCGCAGAGACTGTAAAGGTGTATTCATTTAAAGAAGTATCTTTTGCGGTAAGTTCATAGCTTCCGTTTTTGATTGTGACTGGGGCGCGAAGAGGGATGCTGAAGGTGGTGGCGGGGCTGAAGTTCGCGGTGGAAAAATCATAGCTGTAAGAATTATACAAAGGTCTTACCTGCAGGCCTGAATATTCAAAAGCTGTAATTGCACGTCCTTTCTGCTCTCCCTGGGCACAAACAAATCCACTCATTTTAATGTCTACGGCAGCTGAACTTGTCTGTCCATCTATAAGTTTTACTACAGGACTCATATCCAGATAGTAAGAAGTAAAATCAGAAGAAAATCTTCCCCTGAGCTCTGTAATGCTTTTACTTATAGAATAACCTTCGCTGTCTGTATAATTTACAGTCATCTTTCCCGAAGGATTAAGTGACTGCAGAGCTGCTTTCTGGCCAAAATTTATGCACATTGTCTGGGCATAATATTCATCACTTGAAGAATCTGCGCTTGAAGTCATATCTTCTCCGCTCTGTCCGTTATAATACCATGTTTTATAAGCATAAGAAGGATAACCTGTTTCTTCCTTCAGGGCTTTATTCTGGCTTGAACCTAAAGTTCCCTGTAAGAACTGACAGCCCGAAAATAAAAGAGGAATAAATAATGTAAAAAGTGATTTTTGTAATATTTTTGTCTTTTTCATAATCATCTCCCTAACTTACTGAACAAGAGGCACTGCAGTAACATCTGAACCATCTATTACCAGAGTTATTTCACCGGCATTTAAGTCCAGTCCGTCAATGTAAAAGTTCTGATAAGGACTACCGGCAGTTCCCCTGTCTACACCATTACCTTCAAGGCTTCCTGCACTATACCAGAGTCTTAACCAGGATGAATCTCCTGTTAAAATAAGGGTAAACTCTATATTTGATTTAGATATAGTTATAGGAGAAGATGTACCATTTCCGTTTTTCATGGTAATCAGGCTTTTTGAATAATCCCAGTCATTAAAATTACCAGGAATAGTATAATCTCCGCTTATATCTGCAAAGTTTTTGAATACAAAGGTTACGTCTGCGGCTGTCTGATTGTGAAGTCCATTTGCATTTGCACAGGAAAGAAAAAGTCCTGAGAGCAAAAGTGACAACATAAAAAATAATTTATTTTTTCTTATCTTCAGTATTTTACCTGTCATACTAAGCTTCCTCCTTTACTGTAAGTTCCAGATTAAACCAAGAGAAATCTGACTTGTTGTATAATCTTCATATAAATCATTAAGCAGATATGTTCTGTGCGGAGCCTTATTCATCCAGTTATCAGCTCTGTAAAGACTGTAATTATTTTCTGAATAAGGGTTCATTGCATAGGCAAAATGAATCCAGAAATCAGGATTTCCAGGGATAAAGGAAATTGCATTTCGTTTAAGGCCTAAAGCAAAGCCAAAAGGAACAAAACTTGCATCCTCTTCTTTTTTACTTCTAATAAGGGCTCCTGCATGAATATTAAGCGTATCTGTAATATCTGCTGTGAACATAAAAGAATTATAGGTAACTGATCTTTCATAAGAGTTTCCTGAAGTCCAGTCCTTATATTCAAAAGATAAAGCATAGTCAAAAGTAAAGTTCTTAAAGTTTCTTGCGATATCCTTTCCCTTAATTTCAATTCCGCCTTCGGTAAAGCTTGGAATTATTTCGCGGCCGGCACTTGTAGAAAGAGCCAGACGGTCAAGGTTTATAACTCCATACATTCCAAAAGTTAGATTGATGCCTGCAAGTGGAGAAAGGTCAAAATCCAGAAGCGGCTGACTTCTAAGGTTCATAAGCCCTTCTGATAAGGCTTTTGAATTATTTATTGTAAAAGTTTCATCAAGACCAATATTTATAAAATCCTTGATTTGCCATGAAAAATCCACCTTACTTGTAAGAGTGTCCGCATTTATATCATCATAAAGCTGACCGTCAGACCCCCATACCGAATGAACCTGGCTTCCGGCATAGCTTTCTTTCATAACAAAATTGATTTTTTCGTTTGTATAAGAAAACCTTAACGCGGCGGCAAGGCTGTCAAGGCCTTCGTCAACATCTGTTCCAAAGCTTGCCAGTGCATGAGACTCAATTTTTAAGGCATCCAGAGGATTTGCCATAAAATAAAGGGAAGCTGCATTTATGTTATCTGTATTATAATAAAAGAGTTCTTCTGCAGAAGTTTTGCTTCCAAAGGTAAGGGCTGCCCTGTAATTTTCTCCGAATTTTAAATCCAGAAAATCATACATGCCATAAGTTCCCCTCATTTGAGAAAAAGCTGCAAGGGCATTTATTTTTACATTTCCAATTTTTGAAAGCTTTCTTCCGTTAGAGATTTCTGTAAAGCCTTTTCCAACATCCAGCCACTGGTCCAGAACATTGTAAATTCCCGTAAAAGAAGCCATTCCGTTTTCTTTCAGGTTTCCGTAGCCGAATTTTACGTTTACATAAGGTGTCTGAATCGTAAAACCAAGTTTATTTAAAGCACCAATGCTGTTATCGTTCATATTGTAAATAGGACTAAAGAGCATGGCAGCCAGAGACTGAAAACCATCCCCCCAGGTAACAAGAGGAATATTTGCCCCAAAACTGTCTGCCTGGTACATGGTATTATCAAAATTCCAGAGGCCTATTTCTGCATCAAGATGAAAATCCTTTGTTATATCCCCCCAGAACCACCAGTTTGCATTAGATACAAAATGATTATTATCTACTTCGTAACCTTTTTTTTCTCCGCTGGCAATATCCCTGATAATTGCATTGGTATGACCGCTTGCTTCAATCCACAGTCCCTGCAGAACATTTGCCATTTTTCCGTTTCCGCCCTGACCAGAGATTTCTTCAGAAATTGCCTCGCTCAAATCCAGATCAAGGTCAATGGAAAAACCATCATCCCATTGGCTGTCTGCATCCTGGGCAAACAAAGCCAGAGAAAACATAAATACTGCCAGTATGGACACTACTTTTTTCATACTTTTACCCCGTAATTATTTTTTGACTAATTATCTTTAAGATAAAGTTCTACATCGTCAAAGTTACCCCAGTTTCCTGCATTGGTATCAAGATAAATTCCAATTGTTATCTGATTGTTTGTTACAGGAACTTCCACCTTATACTGTTTCCAGTTAAGCCAGCCTGTATTTACAATTTTTGCTGAAAGCTGTTTTTTACTTCCGTCAAAATTTGCTGCAAAGAAGCGGATTTCTTTTTCTCCGCCACCACCCATTGCCCAGATAGACATTACATAGGTTCCGTTTTCTATTCCGGTAAAATCCTGACTGAGAATTGACTTAAAGCCCTGTCCAAGCCAGTATTTATAAGTCCACTTTCCGGTATGAGAGTTACTCTTATTGTTTTCTACAAAACATGCAGTATCGGAACCGTTTAACTTCCATTTTCCAAGTTTGCCGCTTTCCCAGGAATTATCTTCTACAAGATTTACCCTTGAACTGATTTCAATTTCTGCATTTACCTTATAGCTTGATCCTGAAAGACTTGCAGAAAGATTCATAAAGCGTGGAGTTTTTTCACTGGCCCAGTCGTGTTTTTCCCAGGAAACTATTACATTATTTTCCTTATCATTTGTGTAAACGACCTTTACCATTTTTGGAAGGACAGGATCCTGGCCAGGCATGGTTGTGATTTTTAAAGGATCTGCCATATCGTATGGAGTAAAGCCGCTGCCATTTTTAGCAGAACCACCCCATTTATTATTTACAGCTCCACGGTCTTTTCCATAAACAAGATTCCATACAGCAAGGGATGGTAAAGCACGTCCTTCAAAATCGAACATAGCCTGATTTTCCCAGGTGTCTCCTTCGCTTTTAGAAAGGCCGGCTCCCTTTACAGGTATCCAGGCAGGCTCCCAGTAAAATACTCCAATACCGCCCTTTACTCCGGCTACAGTTGCAATTACATCCCGGACGGCAGTTGCCTGTCCCTGAACAGAAGGAATATATCCGTCATTGTCTCCCGAATAAACCATAAAGACATTGCCCTGTTCATCACCATCCTCCTTTGTAAAGGCATAAGCTGTTTCCATTACGGCAAGTTCTTTTCCATATCTTTTTGATAAATCTGTAAGATTTCTTTTTAAGTCTGTGCATGAACCATGCCAGTAGGTATAAAAAGAAAGACCAATAATGTCATAATCAATTTTTGCCTGACTTATAGGATCAAAAACTGCTTTATATAAGTCATTATTTCCGCCGTCTGCAAGATGAATGATTATTTTTATTTTTTCACCGTTTGCCTGTGCCGCTCTTACTCCATTAGAAGCAGATTTTAAAAGGCTTGTAAAAGCCTTAAAGCCACCAACTTTTTCACCGGCATCCGGCCAGATTTTTCCTATTGGCCACATAAAACCATTGTTAAGTTCATTACCAATCTGAACTGCATCCGGTCTTGCCCCGGCCTTTATTAAAGTTTCAAGAGATTCTTTTGTAAATTTTTCTACTGCGGCATTTAACTGTTTTTCGTTAAGATTTTTCCAGGCTGCAGGAAGAGGCTGTTTTCCCGGATCTGCCCAGGTATCTGAATAATGAAAATCTATAAGCAGCTTTAAGCCTGCTTTTTTTGCCCTTAGGGCAAGTTTTGTATCAACATCTATATTATTTGAACCGCCGCCATTTACAGGATTATTCCACACACGGAGGCGAACCCAGTTAACACCGTTATCGCAAAGTATTTTAAATAAATCTTCTTCCTGGCCCTGTGCGTTATAAAACTTTCCGCCATTTGCTTCAATTTCATAAAGAGAGGAAACATCAACTCCCCTCATAAAATCTTCTGAAAGACCTTCTACCGGCTCAACCAGGATATTCTGTAAAACGCCTTCCTTTGCTGAGTGACTCTTTGCTGACAAAGAAGGTAAAGCAAGCAGTAAAAAAATTGCCAATGAAAATAATACTTTTCTACTCATAAAAAATACTCCTGAAATTATAAATATTCGTGTAATCAACTCGTGTTGATACATTAATCATAACATCAAATTTTTTACTGTCAAATTTATTTTTCTTTATTGTGTAACAAAAAGGCTTTTTCCGTTATTATATAAATGATAATACAACAGGAGATTACCATGATTAAAAAAATAATTACAAAAACTATTATTACTTTTGCAGCAGTTTTTTGTCTTTTTGCAGAAGATGCAGTAACTCAACTTCCAGTCCAGATTCAGGCCGACACTTATTCAGATACTGAAGAAGAAGTAAAATCCGAAGAAGCTGATGAATACACAGAAAAAGAAATGGTTACCATTCCAAAAAAGAAAAAGAACTTTTTTGAAGATTTATTTACCTTTGGAAACAGCGGTAAATTTATTACCACAGATTCTGCAAGCGTATTCGTAAAAGGAAACTTTAGCGGTTTAAAACAGGTAGCTGCTCAGATTACTATTTTCCCAGAAACTGCAGAAACAGGAATTGGTTCAAAATATCAGGGACTTTATTACATCACCCTTCTGGATCAGTCTTCAAGAGCTCAGCTTAAAAAAGCAATGCAGTCATATTTTAATGATTTTGAAAATAAAAAACTTATCAGAAAAACAAAGAAAACAAGCAAGATTTACGGAAAAGGAAAGGCTTTGATTTTCTGGGGCACCTTAAGAACTTCTACTCCAAATAACGGTAGAGGAGATGCTTTTTACGGATATGAATTTATTGAAGGTTCGCCATATTTTAAAATTACAATTCCAGAAGTTGAAAACCAGTACTACAAAGTAACACAGACTGTAACAAGAGGTTCAAAACAGCTTCAATACTATTTCACAAAAGCACAGCTTGCTACCCTGCTTGATTTAATCACTGATGATAAGATTAATCAGTCAATTACAGATTATGTAATTTCTGAATATGGTCTTCCAGAGGATGATGACCAGTATTAACTTCCCTTTTTGAAATACAAAAGAATATTTTGCTAAAGCTGCTAATTTTTTTAGTTATCCGCTAAATTTTTAGCAGCTTTATTTATTTAACCGCTTATAATAGTCAAAAAAGTCCATCAGGGCAAAAAAAAACTTCCAGAAAATTCTGGAAGTTTTTTCATTTAGGGACCATAGGACTCGGACCTATGACCGCTCGGATATGAGCCGAGTGCTCTACCAACTGAGCTAGATCCCCGTAACGAGACAAATAATACTATTTAATGGCTTAAAATGTCAATAAGTTTTGCAATTTTATTTTTACTTTTTCTTTTTATTTTATGTTTCACGCAAGTTTCACAAAAGACCTGGCACGAAATTTGCTGTTAATAATATATAGGGTTTTGAATGTCATTCAAAGTCTTATAAATCATGGAAAAGGAAAAAAAATCCACACATGTGGTAAAAGAGGAGCAAAAATGAAAAGTAATGATGTAAACACGTACTACGAAAAACTTCAGAAAAAAATGTATTCCCGGGAAGAATGTATCCTGGAACTTGCAGAATTTATCAGTCAGAATTACCCGGTATTTGGCACTTCCCTTTTTGACGAAGATTTAAGGTCAGAAGTAATTCTTATGTTTCTGGAAAAGGGCAAAAACTTTCTAAGCCGTTATAATCCCCTTCTTGGCGACTTCTTTACTTATTTCTACGGTTATATAATGAATACAATTTTCTTAATTAAAAAAAATAATGCGAAAAAACTCATAACAAAATCAATAGTAGAAAAAGAACTTGAAAAACTTTGCCAGATATCTCAAAGTCAGATATCTCAAGGTCCTGCCTTAATACCGGTAAATTCTTTTGCAAGCCCCCGTGTTCCCTACAGGGCAAGAAAAATCACCTTCGAAGAACTTAGGAAAGGCTTACAGCTTTCGGATGATTGCAGAACTAAAAAGGCAATTCTTTCCCTTACATTAAAAGCAAGTTTCTATATAACAGAAGAACTTGTTTATAAAATCTCAGACTTTCTTGAGCTGAAGGCAGAAATTCTTATTGAAGCCATAGAATTAATTAAAAAAGACCTGGAAAATAAAAGACTTAAAAAAGAAAAGTTCGACAAATCGCGGAACAATGCCTACACCTCTCACCTTAAGCTTGAAAAAGAGATTCAGCTTCTAAAAGATGAAATAAAAGTGGAACATAACAGCAATCAGCTTTATACCTACGAGGCAAAAATAGAAAAGCTGGACAGAGATAATCACAGGCAGATTGATAAGCTTTCCGCCCTTAACGAAAAATACATAAATGGAATAATAGCCTTAAAACCTTCAAATGCCATAATTTCTGATATTACGGGAATTTGTGAAAGGCAGATAAGTTATTATCTTTTTTGTGCAAGAAAAGGAAAACTGAATCTTACAGATTTATCGGGAGATATTGATTCAAATAAAGAAGATTGAGCAGAAGCAGGATTTTTATTAAAATAATTCCATGAAAATTTATTTAGCAACTGGAAATCTTAATAAAAAACGCGAAATGCAGGACCTTCTTGCAGAACATGAGATTTTAATTCCATCTGATGAAGGAATTAATTTTAATCCTGACGAAACCGGCAGCACCTTTTATGAAAACAGTCTTATAAAGGCAAAAGCCCTTTATGATATTGTAAAGCATCCCGTAATTGCAGACGATTCTGGAATCTGCGTTGATGCTCTTTCAGGTGTACCGGGCATCTACTCTTCCCGCTATGCCGGAGAAGCTTTTCCACAGGGAAGACCGGATGGAAAAAAAATCTCTCAGGAAGAACAAAATATCAGCCTTATTGATCAGCTTAATAAGGCTTTAAAAAATAACAGGCTTCCTTCTGCAGCCTATTTAAATGGCCCAAGATCCTGTCATTACACCTGTGCTATGGTTTTGTATGCAGGAAATGACAGACTTTTTGTGGCCCAGGAAACTTTTGAAGGCACTCTGATTGAAAAAATAGAAGATCAGGCAGGAAATGGCGGCTTTGGTTATGACCCTATTGTTTTCTTACCGGAATTTAACAAAACCGTTGCCCAGCTTACAGCCGATGAAAAAAACGCAATTTCTCACCGGGGAAAGGCTGTCCGTGCCCTCAAAAAACTGATTGATTTAATTTAAAAAAAAATTAATTTTTTTTAAATTTTTATTAAAGATTTTTTTTACTTATGCCGATAGATTACTAGAAGTGTTATGATTGTCACTACTTCGATGAAGCAAACATTCAGGCAGTTCCAGCAAAAATGTGTGGATGTAGCCTTGTAAACAACATTTGCGCATTTTTGCGTCTTTTTTACCGAAGAAAGGATTTTTCGGTCACATATTCCAAGGAGGAATACTATGGTTATCAATCACAACATGTCGGCAATGTTTGCCAATCGTCAACTCGGTGTAACTGGAAATTATCTTACAAAAGATATGGAAAAGTTATCATCAGGTGAAAGAATTAATCGTGCAGGAGATGATGCTTCTGGACTCGCAGTTTCTGAAAAAATGCGCAGCCAGATCAGAGGTTTAAACCAGGCATCAGAAAACGCTTCTAACGGTATCAGTTTTATCCAGACAACCGAAGGTTATCTTCAGGAAACAACAGATATCATGCAGCGTATTCGTGAATTAGCAGTTCAGTCTTCTAACGGTATCTACTCTGATGAAGACCGTATGCAGATTCAGGTAGAAATTTCTGCCTTAGTTTCAGAAGTTGACCGCGTTGCAAGTGCAGCTCAGTTCAACGGTATGAATATGCTGACAGGACGCTTTGCTCGTGCTACTGGTGAAAACGTAGTAACTGCTTCTATGTGGTTCCACATTGGTTCTAACATGGATCAGAGAGTACAAGTTTTCATTGGAACAATGTCTGCTGAAGCTCTTGGAGTTCGCGAACTTGGTACTGGAGACAAAATCTCCCTTGCTACACCAGAAGATGCTAACCGTGCAATCGGCGTAGTTGATGAAGCCCTCAAAAAGATCAACAAACAGCGTGCAGATCTTGGTGCATACCAGAACCGCTTAGAAATGACTATCAAAGGACTTGATATTGGAGCTGAAAACTTACAGGCTTCTGAATCTCGTATCCGCGATACAGACATGGCTAGCCAGATGGTTGAATTCACTAAGAACTCAGTATTACAGCAGGCTGGTACAGCAATGCTTGCCCAGGCTAATTCACAGTCTCAGAATGTTCTTAGCCTTTTGAGATAGAATTATAAAGTCTGAAGACAGGCTTGTACTTAGTTTGTTAAAATAAACTGAAAAGCAATATCTTGTTTTTAGCAGGATAGTGTATTATAATTAGTAAAACGTCTTCACAGGCGTTTTACTAATTAGCACGGTGTTTAAGATCCCTACTCTCTTTTTTTTACAGCAACACCTTAGTTATGAAGTTAGACAGTGTACTTTCGGATACACTATGTTCTTTGAAATAGTGCTCTTTATGCTGCAGGTAACAGCAAGAACAGTTGGATTAAAGCTTTTAATCTAACTATTCCTGCTGGACAGGTCTGAAACTAATTCTGGGGGCGCAAAACCAGATTAGCCTTTACCTGCCAGTCTCATAAGCAAGATGCTAATGAGTATAGTAAACATGGAGGGCACAAATATGATTATTAATCACAATATGAGTTCACTTTATGCTGACCGCGTATTGAACATTTCTAATGATTCAATCCAGAAAAGCATGGAGAAACTCTCTTCTGGTGAACGCATCAATCGCGCAGGCGACGATGCTTCTGGACTCGCAGTTTCTGAAAAAATGCGCAGCCAGATTCGTGGACTTAACCAGGCTTCTAAGAACATTCAGAATGGAGTATCTTTCATTCAGACTACAGAAGGTTATCTGCAGGAAACTACAGATATTCTTCAGCGTGTTCGTGAATTAGCCGTTCAGTCTGCAAATGGTATCTACAGCGATGAAGATCGTATGCAGATTCAGGTTGAAGTTTCACAACTCGTAGCTGAAGTTGACCGCATTGCAAGTCAGGCTCAGTTTAACGGTATGAATATGTTAACAGGCCGCTTTGCTGCCGGAACTGACAATGTAATGCAGTTCCAGATTGGTGCTAATATGGACCAGAATGCTCGCGTTTATATTGGAACTATGTCTGCAACAGCTCTCGGTCTTAAAGGAGCCCAGGGAGGAGAAGATCAGATTTCTATTTCTTCTCCAGAATTGGCAAATGCAGTATTAGGTTCTGTAGATGCTGCTCTTACAACAGTATCAAAACAGAGAGCTGATCTTGGTGCATACCAGAACAGATTTGAAATGGCTGCAAGAGGTGTAGATGTTGCTGCTGAAAATACTCAGGCTGCAGAAAGTCGTATCCGTGACACTGATATGGCTTCTGAAATGGTTGAGTTTACTAAGAACCAGATTCTCACACAAGCTGGTACAGCAATGCTCGCTCAGGCAAACTCACAGTCTCAGACTGTACTTGGTTTATTGCAGTAAACTTTCAGGTTTGCAAAACAAACTTTAAAAAATTAAAGAGATTTCTGGATGTTATCTTTTTGATTTTTACATTACAGGGAGGGGTGCGCCCCCCTTCCTTTTTGTTTTTTCAAGAGGAAATAATTTAATTTATATAAATTATTTATATAAGGAGGTGAACTATGAACACTATAAATACAAGTTCCATGGTTCATGTGGCAATGGATGGCCAGTCTCTTTACTCATCAAATAATGTAAGAAATACAGGACTTGAAACAAAGGCACAGAATGTTTCACAATCCATTACGCCAACAGGAGCCCAGGTAGCTCAGAATATAGAGCAGAATATAGCAGAAATAAAAGCTGATACACAAGAGCTTGAAAAAATGTCTGAAATGATTACCGGCAGAAAATTACAATTCTCTGTAAACAAGGAGTTAAACAGTGTAATTGTAACTATAGTTGATCCACAGACAAATCAGGTTTTAAAGGAGATTCCATCAAAAGATATACAGCAGTTAAAACTTCGAATACGAAAAGCTATCGGCAATTTATTTGATGAAGTTGTTTAATATCTTTGATAAATAAATATGGCTGGAATTAATATACCCGGCGTTACAGATCAGTATAATACAAATGATACTATAGAAAAACTGATGAAAGTTGAAAGAATCCCCCTTACAAGGGAACAAAATCAACTTGAAACGTATAAAGCTGAACGTGACGCCTGGCGTGAAATCAATACAAAACTTTCTTCTCTAAGAGACAGTGTAAAAACACTTTATTCTTACGACAATCCTTTTAACAATAAAATAGTCAATTCCACTCAGGAAGATGCCATTACTGCAGAAGCAACAAGAAGCGCTCCCCTGCAATCATTTAAAATTGATGTAATACAGCCGGCAACTGCAGACCGCTTTTTAACAGACGAATTAGATAACGACTATAAGGTTCCACAGGGGGTATACACCTTTAAAGTTGGAGATAAACAGCTTACCCTAAACTGGAAAGGCGGAAGCCTTAAAGATTTTTCTGCCGCAATCAATAAACGCGGAAACGGAATAATCAATACAATGATAATTGGTGCAAGCCAGGGTAAAAAAACTTTATTAATAGAATCCCTTACAACAGGAAAAGAAAACCGCCTTATATTTGAAGGCGATGCAAAAACCTTTGCCCAGAACAGCGGAATGATAACTCCAAAAAGTGCTGAAACTTTTTCTTTTGGTAACAATTCTTCGGAAATTTCGGCAAGCAGAATTACCTCTTCAGACAACGAACAGAAAAACATGCCAAAACTTTCCCTTACAAACACAAAATTCAACGACCAGAAAGTTTATGTTTCTCCAAGGGGAGCCTACCAGGTAGCACTTCCTTCCCAGGTAAAGTCAAATCTTTCCAATCACATTTCTTTTACTATTAAAACTAGCCGTGAGGCAGAAGATATCACATATGCTTTAAACGAAAGAGGTTCAGCCCCTGTTTTACCAGACTCAGGTTACGCAGAATTCGGTGGAATTGTTATTAAAAACGCCCAGTCTGACACAACCATTAAAGAAAGCAGAAATGACTTTACTCCCCTGCTTCCTGTCGAAAGTAAAAATATTGTTTTTGCAATAATGTCAGATGGCAGCGAAAAATTAATAGAAACCCCATCAATTCTTACAAATGAAGAAAGTAAAATTGACCTTCCGCTTTCCGAATATCCTGACCTTAAGGCAATTGCCATAAGAAACTATAACACAGGCTACTCTTTTGAAGTTTCAAGTTTTTCTACCTACGATTCTTCAGCCGCAACCGGATACGAAGCAAATCACGCAATTACTCAGGCTGATGATGCAATCATAAAATATGAAGGAATAAAAATTACAAGACCTTCAAATAAAATTGATGATGTAATTCCTGAAGTTACCTTAAATCTTTATGAAAAGACAGAAAAAACAGCAACTATAAGCGTAAAACCGGACAGCGAAGCTGCAAAAGATGCCCTTATAGAGTTTGTAGGAAAATATAATCAGACAATTGCAAAAATCAACATTCTTTCTCAAACAAAAAATGAAATCATAGATGAACTTTCCTATTATACAGATGATGAAAAAGCAGCTGCCCGGGAACAGCTTGGTATGTTCCAGACAGATTTTTCTCTTACAAATATGAAATCAAACATGTCTACAATCATTTCCGGAAGATATGATTTTGATGAAGAAGCTCAGGTAACCATGCTAAGCCAGCTGGGAATTGCAACAAATGCAAGCGGTTTTGGAGGGGGATACCAGTCTTCCAAACTCAGAGGCTATCTTGAAATTGACGAAAAGAAACTGGACGAAGCCCTTAAACAGAATCTGGACGATATTAAAGCAATTTTTGGCTATGACACAGACGGCGACTTAATTATAGACTCAGGCATTGCCTATAAATTAGACAAGCAGATTGGAGCCTATACTCAGACAGGTGGAATTCTTGCATTAAAAACTTCTACCCTCGATTCAAAAATCAAAAGTTCTGAAAGTAAAATTTCAAAGCTGGAAGACCAGTTGGAACAGAAGGAAGCTGAATACAGAAATCAGTTCAGTACAATGACAGGAACCTTAAACAGTCTTGAAAGTCAGTCGAATACAATTTCGAACTTTACAAAACAAAATCAAAAACAAAATTAGGTGGAATAAATGATAGATTTTTTTATAAACAACGAAAAAATAGATGTTCAGTTAGAAAGTGAAAAAACAATCGGCGATGTACTTACCTCTTTTGAACAGACCTGCGAAGAAAACGAAGCTGCCGTAATCGGTATTTTTGTAAACGGCAGACAGATTACTTCAGAAACATTTGATGAAGAATCAGAAAAAAGCCTGGACCAGGTAAAACGCTTTGACTTTAGCATAATTACAAAAGACGCAATTGCAAATTCCTTTGTAGAACTTGCCTCTTTATTTAATGAACTTTCTTTAAAAATGCAGGAAATTCCACTGGAGTTGCAAAAAGGCAACAATAAAGAAGCCAGTGCTTCGATTAAAAAACTTGCAGACAGTGTAGATCAGTTCTGTCACATTGCTGCCCTTGCCTCTTTATTTCCTGAAACTTTCACTCAGGAAAAACTTGGAAATCTTAATATCAAAGATTTCCTTGAAGACTTCTCTCCTATCTTAAAAGATTTTGAAGAAGCCTTAAAAAATAATGATACAGTCATGGTGGGAGATTTATCTGAATACGAAATCTGTCCAAGACTTCAGACAATTTCGAAAGCCCTTTTAAGTATTAATAAATAGTAAAAAAGTAAGGAGAGAGTTTTATGGATATTTTATTTTTGACCTCAGGTTCGCCGCTTAGTGCAAGAAGTTCTTTTCCTGTCTTCCCTTTTTTACTGCTTATTTTTTCAATTGCCTTAATCATAATCATGATCTGGTTTACCCACAAAAAAATTGAACTTTATCACAAATCAGAAAAATACATAGAAAAAGAAAAGAACCGAATTACTTCAAGAAAAGACGTTGCAAACATTGCAAAATATTACCACATTCCAAAAGAACAGGAAGCAATTTTATGGGAAATCTGTTCTCTTACTGCCTGTAAAAATATAGCCTTCACCCTTAAGGATTCTGCCGAATGCCAGCTTTTATTCAGACAGGCATACGAGCTTATGAAGGGCACAAATATTTCGGATCAGAAACTCAATAACTTTTTTAATCTTTTGTACAAGGTTGAAACAATTGGAGCCCAGGGAAAAGGAATTTTATCTACAAAATTCTTAAAAATCGGTTCCATAGTTTTTTATCACAATTATAAAAATGAACAGTTTCCTCTTTACATTACCTGGAACACTAATGACTTTTTTATGGTTGAAATACCAGAGTTTTTATACAACACAGACAGAAGACCAAAGATTCTTGAAAAACAGAGATTTTCAATTAAAACAGATTCAGGAATTTCCTTTAATTTTATTTCCCGCATTATCAGATACGAACAGACTCCACAAAAACAGTGTCTGATGGCAATTGCCCATACAGACAAACTTGAATCTACAATTCAAAGACATTACAGACGAGAATATTATTCAGAAAAAGTCGGTTTTTCTGCAGTCAAATTTAATCCAAATAACAAAAAAAATGATGACCTCTTTATCTATTCACCAAAACGCTACGAAGGACAGCTCAATAATATTTCTGCCGGCGGCTGCTGTATAGAAGCGGCTCTTCCTATAAAAGAAAACCAGCACATCTGTGTACATTTAGAAAACATCGGTATTACAGAAAAGGTTATTGGAGTTATAAAAAGAACAAGAAAACTTCCAAACCAGGGTTTTGCCCTTCATATTCAGTTTGTAAAAATCTCCCTTGAATCAAAAAACAAACTCTATGCTTTAGTTTATAAATATGAACTTTAAAGTATTGCTAAGTAAGAAAAATTATTATATTCTATATAGATATGAGAGTAATCGAACTAAAAAACTTGCAGCGAGAAGAAGGACAGATTTTTTATCTTAGAAAATATAACTGCAATGCAGTTTTAGAACTTCCGATTGAAACAGCAGAAGTACCTATATATTTCTCAATAGAAACAGACCCTTTTGGAAGAAAAAACATTGAACTCTCCTTTTTAAAACAGATAAATTACCCGCTTTTACCAATAAAAAAGGCAATTCTTGATTTTATTCTTTCAGAAGATTACGAAGGAAAATTACCTTGTTAACTTTTATTACAAAATCCCCGGAAGAAACCATTGAACTTGGCTTCAAAATTGGAAAATTATTAAAGAAAGGCGATATTATTGCCATGCAGGGCACTTTAGCGGCAGGCAAAACTACAATTACAAAGGGAATTGCCCAGGCCTTAGACATAAGTGACACGATTACAAGTCCAACCTTTTGTTTAATCAGTGAATATTACGGAAAAATGCCTCTTTACCATATGGATGTTTACCGTCTTGATGGAAATGAAGATTTTGAAAATCTTGGCACCGATGATATGTTATATGGAGACGGAGTTTCAATTATAGAATGGAGTGAAAAAATAATGGATCTGCTTCCAAAAAACACGATCGTATTAAAAATTACTCCACAGGAAGATTCAACCAGAAAAATTGAAATAGAAAACTGGCATAATGGGGAAATAAAATGAAAGCTTTAGTTGTTGACAGTGCCGTTACAAAACTTATTATTTCTGCAAAAAATGATGATAAATCTGCTTCTCTTGTTCTTGATATTGGAATGAAGCAGTCTCAGACTCTGCTTGGAGCCATAGATTATGTTCTTGAAAAACTAGAGCTTACAGCTGCAGATTTAGACTACCTTGCCCTAACCTCAGGTCCAGGCTCATTTACAGGACTCAGACTTTCATACTCTGCCTTAAAAGCAATTTCCCTTGCTTTTGGAACTCCTATTTACGGACTTTCGGCTCTAAAATGCTACAGTAATGCATATATAAAATTTGATTTACCAGTTTTAAGCTGCATAGATGCTAACAAAGAAAGATTTTACTGTGGAATCTACAAGGCTGATGAAGTTTTACTTGCAGACGGGGATTATACTACAGAAGAGCTTTTAAAACAGGTAGCAAAATACGAAAACCTTATTATTTCAGGTCCTGACGCCCTTAAGTTTTCAAATATAATTAAGGAAAAAATTCCCCAGCAGAAATTTATCTGCCCGGAACTACAGCCTTTGAGCACAGAAAGTCTTTTTATTCTGGCAGAAGAAAAAATCAATAAGGGAGAAAAACCTTTAGAAGATTATGATGGCCCAGTTTATTTAAGAGCCAGCGAGGCAGAAATTCTTCACAATCAGAAAGCAGAATAAAAAACTTTCTGCTATTTAAAGAGTTTTGCAAGAGCACTAACCGATTCGAAGGTCTGATTATTCTTGCTTTCTTCAAGAACAGCTGCTTTATTCTCGTTTTGAATTGCTTCAAAAACTTCCTGGCGGAAAACTTTTACATTTTTTGGAGCTTCAACACCAATTTTAACCTGATCTCCATGAACTTCAATCAGGGTAATAGTAATGTCATCTCCGATTTTTATTTTCTGATCAATTTTTCTGGAAAGGATTAACATTACTTTTCTCCTTTAGCTTTTAAAGCTTCAATAATATTTACCTTGGTTGTCCAGCGGTTATCTGCAAGAACAACCTGTAAACATTTATGGTTCTTTTTATTAATAACAATTGGTCCCTGAAAATTTGCAGTAATTGGAGAACCGTCAGAAGGAACTGTTACAATTGTCATGATGATGATATCTTCCGGCTTTTCAATTCCGATTTTTGCAAGAGTATCATCATCAATATCTGTTTCGTAATTAGAGCTGATTAAAAATGGATCAACAATTAAAAAAGCAAGGTTTGGATTTTCTGTTGACTGCAGCCAGATAAAAGGCTCGTAATCAGAGTTAACAAGTGCAAATTTTGTAAAGTCTTCAAATCCAAAAAGACCTTCAGGAATTGTAAGCAGATTTTCTTCAGAGATTTCAATTTTTCCTTTAGCTTTAGTCATTATTTCCATTGTTATAAACTCCTATAATTAACGCATGTAATTTAATAAAGTAGAACTGTACATTTTTCCAGCCTGACTCAATGTTGCCTGATTTGTATAATCTAACATTTTTAAATCTGTAATGGCTTTAGTAAAATCCAGATCCCCTTCCCTGCTTATCTGATTTGTAACATCAAGGGCAAGTTTTGAAGAACGGGTAGCATTAAGAGATGCTCTTTCATATTCTGCACCACTTTTTGCAATACGGGTAACAAGATTATTAATACCCTGATCCAGACTTCCAAGAACTCTGCCTCCAATTGATTCCTGGTCTCCGGCAAGTAAAGCATTTCTGAAGGCAATTACTGTATCGAACATAGAACCACCGGAAACTCTAACTCCGTCGCCAATATTATAAGGAGGTTGTTGAGTTGAATCTTTAATTATACCAAGTTCATTTAATGCAGAGCCCTCTACGTCTTCTATCCATAACTGACGGGCATCTGTTGTTGAAATATTTAAAGCATTTCTTACAGGGTCAATACTTGCTTTTACGGCTGCGCCAGAATCATTTATTTTAGAAATGACTGAGTAAATATTGTCACCTTCTGTAAGTTTAATTTTTACACCATCAATGGCAATAACAGAATCACTGCTTGCCTGCCAGCTTGTGGCATCTCTTGCACCAAAAAGCTGCTGATTTTCTGCCCAGAAAGTTTTATTTCCGGCATTATCGTTAATTAAATATTTATTTTCATCAATTTCTACTTTGTTGGCATCAATATTTCCGTTGTAGCGGACTGTCTGAATTAATGGAATGCCGGAACCTTCAACATTTCCCATTTCAACATCAAAGGCGGTTGTTTTTGTATTTGTTCCGGCAAAAATTGAATTTCCGTCAGAAGAAATTGCATTGGCATTCTGAACAAGGGCTTTTAAAAGCTCGTCTACTTCAACTGCCATATTTTTAAGGTCATCTTTATTGTAAATGCCGTTAGCTCCGGTTACAGCTAATTCGCGAACGCGCTGCATAATATCCAGAGAATCGGTCATGTAGCCTTCGCGGAGGGAAAATTCATCAGTTAAAGTAAGGGCATTTTTTTCAAAAGCATTTACCCTTTTTAAATAAGACTGATATCTAACCAGATGCCCTGCAGCAATAGGATCATCACGTAACTGCTGGATTTTCTGCTGGCTTCCAATCTGATTATTAGCTTTATTTAATTTTGACTCCTGAAGTCTTAAATTACTCTGAGTATTGTTATTATTCATCTGTGAACTGATTCTCTGCATATTGCTTTATCCTCCGTTCCTTCTTTTTTATACACCAAGTCTGTTAATTACAGTATCAAGCAGGCTGTCCCAAACTGTAATAAATTTTGCAGCAGCATTATATCCGTGCTGGAATTTCATAATATCTGCCAGTTCTTCATCAATATTTACACCACTTATAGAGTCTCTGAGATTTTTCAAATCATCCATAATGGAATTCTGACTAAGAAGATTTGTTTCTGCCTGTTCACCTTTTAAACCAACATTTGTAACTGATTCGGCAAAATAATCATCAAAGGTTTTCATCTGTCCAACCATTACATTTGTATTGCGGATAGAGGCAATTTCTACAGCAGCCCTTCCGTCTCCAATATTCACACTTCCACTTGATTCAATATAACCTGCAGCAACGCTCATTACATCATTCATAATTACCGGGTTTACTTCAATGTAAGCAGAAGGATTATAAACCGGAGATACGGCAAACTGAGCCTGGGCACTTAAAGCATTAACTGCATCTGCCTGGGCGAAATCGTAGGCATTTTCGCTGCCGTTTCCACGTAAAATTCCAGAATATCCCGAAAGGAAATATCCTGAATCTTCAACATGACGAATTACGAAATCAGGATTTTCATATTCATGGGCAGCAGTTCCCTTTAATACCAGATGATTATTTTTATCAAGATAAGCCTTTACTTCACTGGTAGAATCATTGATTCTTTGAATTACTGTTTCAACAGTATCTGTATGATGATAAGTAATTTCTACATCTCCAGATTTACCGCTTAATTTAATTGTACCTTCAATACCAACCTGCTGCTGTAAGTCTAATTCATTATTTCCTGTAAATCTGAAAATATATGATGTATCAAGCTGTCCGTCTCCGTTACGGTCGTAGTTTCCGTTGGCATTTTCTACAAAAGAATGCTGAACAAAAAAGTTAAGACCTGTAGTTCTGTTTGCACCAACAGCATTTCTATGAACATCATTTACTAAATCTGCAAAATTCATTGTCATTGTATTTAAATTCTGCATTTCATTTCTTACATCAACATCCCTTAATTCAACAAGGGCACCAAGTTTACCGCCCTTAAAAAAGGCATCATTTCCTGTATCACTCCAGATTAATTTATTGTAACTGGTCTGATCATAACGTGGTGCAAGGCCAATTTCTCTGGAAAGAGAGCCCTGAACAATTACCTGACCACCAACATGTACCATAAATTCATCTGAATCTCGGAAATCTGTATTTATATTGATTAATTCTGAAAGCTTATCTACAAGTAAATCTCTTCTGTCAAGAAGATCATTTGGATTATCGCCCATAGCTTTTGAACGGACAATTTCTCCGTTTACATCTGCAATCTGTTTTGCAAGAGAGTTTACCTGTTTTACAGTTGCTTCAATATCACCATTTAATAAATCTGCAACTCCACTTAAACTGTCCCATCTCTGCTGGATAGAATCAGTTAAAGTCTGACCTCTTGTTACGACAGACTGTCTTGCAGCCTGGCTTTCAGGATTTACAGAAAGTTCCTGCCAGCCTTCCCAGAATTTATCCATATTCGAACGGATTGAAACATCATAAGGTTCATTATAGATTTGTTCCAGCATTGTGTAATAATCAGATCTTGTCTTCCAGTAAGATTCAAGATTCTGCTGTCCGACAATTCTTTTATCTAAAAGTTCATCTCTTATTCTATTAATTGCCTGAACATCTATACCCTGTCCAATCATTCCAGGGCGTTCAGCTCTTTCCAAGTCGGGTTTATATAGAGGATCAAATTCCTTTAATTGTACACGCTGTCTTGAATATCCTTCTGTATTTGCATTTGAAATATTATGACCTGCAGTAGTGATAGCATCTGTATGAGCGATTATACTTCTTTTACCAAGTTCAATTCCTGAAAATGTTGATCCCATATTTTACCTTCTTTAATTAGAATAACTGATTTACTACAACACTAACCGGCTGTGGCTGAACAATTTTTCCTGTTCTGGAATAACTCTTATTTCTTGTCTGAGGAAGAGCCTTATCGACTACATCCTTTATAAAATCTCTTGCGATATTTACGTAATCTGTTAATACCCGGTTCTGTACCTTGCATTTTAATAAAAGTGATCTTAAGGCTGCTAATTTAGTGTAAAAAACCTTAACTTCATCTTCAGAAAACGCTTTCTGTACATCATCTCTTTTAGAATCTAAAGTTCTGAACTTTTCTGTAAGACTATTTACATCTGCCAGTAAAGGAACTAGAAGATCCCAGTTTCTATCTATAACAGACTGCTTTACAGCTTCCTGCTTTTCATAAAGTTCAGAAAGAACTTTATCTTCATCTTGTAAAATTGCTTCAAAATCTGATTTAGATATCTCCATAAGTATTTACATCCTTTTTATTACGGTCTTTCACTTACTTATCGGATTTGTAAAAATTAACTTTAGGATATTTTTTTAATAAAAAATAAAGGCTCTTGACTAAAAAGTCCCTTTTCAGATATATTATCTCTACTTACGGTGCCTATAGTTCAGCGGTAGAGCGCCAGATTGTGGATCTGGTTGTCGTGGGTTCGATCCCCACTAGGCACCCAAAGGTGCAAGATTTTCTTGCACCTTTTTTTTGTGCGTTTGTAGCTCATCTGGATAGAGCAACGGACTTCGAATCCGTAGGTAGCACGTTCGAATCGTGTCAGACGCAGTTGCCAAAAAAAATATAAAAATTTCTGTATAAACATCTTGATACAAAATACGAAATCATGTATATTAATTGGCACGTAGTTATTTAATTGGGCGACTAGCTCAGCTGGTAGAGCAACAGACTCTTAATCTGTGGGTCCGGGGTTCGATCCCCCGGTCGCTCATATTTTAATAACGCGAGAGTGGTGGAATTGGCAGACACGCTAGACTTAGGATCTAGTGCTTCGGCGTGAGGGTTCAAGTCCCTCCCCTCGCAATCCACCATAAGATATTTTGCGGAAATAGCTCAGTGGTAGAGCGCCACCTTGCCAAGGTGGATGTCGCGGGTCCGACTCCCGTTTTCCGCTCTAGTTTATTAAAACTGAAAACGCAGATTTGCGGAAATAGCTCAGTGGTAGAGCGCCACCTTGCCAAGGTGGATGTCGCGGGTCCGACTCCCGTTTTCCGCTCTAAATATAAAAAAGCGATTCAGAAAAATTCTGAACCGCTTTTTTTTTAATTTTATCTTATTCAGAGGTCTTATCGTGGAACTTAAAAAGGAATTCACAAAATTAGAAAAATCAGCTGTAAAATTAACTGTAACAGTTGCAAAAGCCGATGTTGAACAGTCATATAATTCAACTATTTCAAAATATGTAAAAAATGCACAAATCCCAGGCTTTAGAAAAGGTCACGTTCCTGCTTCTGTTCTTGAAAGAAAATACGGCGATTCATTAAAAGCAGACACAATCAGCGAACTTATTGATAAATCTCTTGGTGAAATTTTTGAAAAGGAAACTGATAATAGACCACTCCCATACTCACAGCCAGTACTTGAAAAAATGCCTGAATTTGATACAAGCAAAGATTTAGTTTTTACTATTACTTATGATGTTTATCCAAAAGTAGAAGTAAAAAACTTCTCTGGAATTACAGTAAAAGAAGCACAGGTAACTATTGCAGATTCTGATATCGATGCAGAAGTAAAAGCAATGCAGGAAAGAAATGCTACTGTAACAGATAAAAAAGACGGAACAGTAGAAAAAGATAACATTGTAACAATCAACTACTGCGAAGTTGGCGAAGACGGAAAAGAAATTGAATCAACAAAACGCCAGGACTACGTATTTACAGTAGGAACAGGCGAAAACCTCTACAAGATTGACGATGACATTCTTGGCATGAAGAAAGATGAAACTAAAGAAATCACAAAGAAATATAAGAAAGATTACGAAGATTCTGATTTAGCAGGAAAAACAGTTAAATTAAACGTAACTGTAACTGCAATTAAGATTCGTGACCTTCCAGAATTAAACGACGATTTTGCCCAGGATTGTAACGAAAAATACAAGACAATGGCAGACATGAAAGATGATATTCGCCGCAATATGGAAACTGCAAAAAATAGAAGAGTTTCAGAAATGAAAAACAACTCTTTACTCGAGCAGTTAGTTGAAAAGAACGATTTCGAATTACCAGAATCATTAATCAATGCTGAATTAAATTACCGCTGGGAAATGATGGCTAATCAGTTCCAGACAAGCACAGAACAGCTTGAAAAAATGATTACAGCTTCTGGCCAGACAAAAGAAACAATGTTAAAAGAATGGACAGGCGATACAGAAAAAATGTTAAAATCACGCATTATCGTTGATACTTTAATTCGCGAAAGAAACATTTCAGTAACTCCAGAAGAAGTTGAAGCTGAATATGCAAAAATTGCTGAAGAAGGCGGAATGACTGTAGAAGAAGTAAAAGAACACTACAAAGATCCACGTTCAAAAGAATATCTTATTGATGAAACAAAATCTAACAAGCTTTACGATGAACTTTACAAAGAAGTTAAAGTTTCTAAAGGTGATAAAATGACATTTACCGAGCTTTTTGCACAACGCTAATAAAAAGTTCGTAAACTTCATAAGTGGCTGTCCTCTTAGACAGCCATTTTTTTTCTAAAAAAGAATATCCTTTTTTCTTTTTTTTTACTATATTTAATCTATAAGGAATTTTAAAACTATGGAAAATATGTCTTACAATATCCCTAATGTCTGGGAAAGAACAGGAAACGGAGAAAAAGGTTACGATCTTTTTTCTAGACTTTTAAAAGATAGAATTATTTTTATAGACGGAGAAATAAACGATGCTTCTGCTGATATTGTAGTTGCAGAAATTCTCTTTTTGGAATCTGAAAATCCAGACAAAGATATTAGTATCTACATTAATTCACCTGGTGGTTCTGTAACTGCAGGTCTTGCAATTTACGATACAATGAAATATGTAAAATGCGATATTCAGACTATCTGTATGGGACAGGCTGCAAGTATGGCCGCAATTTTACTTGCTGGCGGAACAAAGGGTAAACGTTATGCCCTCCCTTCTTCACGAGTAATGATTCACCAGCCAAGAGGCGGAGTTGAAGGCCAGGAAAGTGATATTTCTATTCTTGCAAAAGAAATTATCAGATTAAAGAAATTATCCATTGAATATTTGGCAAGTGACACAAACAAAAAAGTTGAAGAAGTTGCTGCTGATATTGAAAGAGACTTCTTTATGACTGCGCAGGACGCATTAAACTATGGCATTGTTGATCACGTAATGCCTTCTAAAAAAGCAAAATAAGGATTTGATATGAAACGCTTTAATCAAACAGATTATTATTGTTTTTTCTGCGGTAACACTGCAGGAAGAGACCGCAGATTAATTACAGGTCCAGGCGGAAATGTTTTTATCTGCGATAAATGTGTAAATAACTGTATGCATCTTTTAGAGCAGGAAGCTGCAGAAGTTCTTCCAATTGAATTAAAAGATGTACCTACTCCAAAAGAATTTAAAGCATATCTTGACGAATATATTGTTGGACAGGAAGATGCAAAAAAAGTTCTTTCTGTAGCTGTATACAACCACTACAAGAGAATGTCTATTGATCCATTAAAGCAGTATGATGAAAACTCAGTAAAAATTGAAAAATCTAACGTTCTTTTAATTGGACCAACAGGTTCCGGAAAAACTTTACTTGCAAGAACTCTTGCTCAGAGATTAAAGGTACCATTTGCAATTGCAGATGCTACAACTTTAACAGAAGCAGGATATGTAGGTGAAGACGTTGAAAACGTACTTTTAAAGCTTATCAATGCTGCAGACGGAAACATTGAAGCAGCACAGCGCGGAATTATCTTTATTGATGAAATTGATAAGATTGCAAGAAAATCTGAAAACACCTCAATCACCCGTGATGTAAGTGGTGAAGGTGTTCAGCAGGCTTTGTTAAAGATTATCGAAGGTACAGTTGCTTCTGTTCCTCCACAGGGTGGAAGAAAACATCCAAATCAGGAAATGCTTCAGATTGATACTTCAAACATCCTCTTTATTTTGGGTGGAGCCTTTGTTGGACTTGATAAAATTGTTGAGCAGAGAATTTCTTCTCATGCAATGGGCTTTGGTTCAAACATTGGTAATATGGCTGCTGAAGAAAAACAGAATCTCTTAAATCAGACAAGTCCTGATGATCTTGTAAAATTCGGTCTTATTCCTGAATTAATTGGACGTATGCCAATTACATGCGCCCTTAAAGAATTAACAAGAGATGATTTAGTAAGAATCCTAACTGAACCTAAAAATGCAATTACAAAACAGTTCCAGTCATCTTTCAGCATTGATGATGTTGAACTTGAATTTGAAAAACCTGCAATTGAAGAAATTGCTGATGAAGCAATCAGACAGAAAACAGGAGCCCGCGGTTTAAGAACCATAGTTGAAAAAATGCTTATGGATATTATGTACGAAGCTCCAGATATCAAGGGTTCAAAGAAGGTTACTGTTACAAAAGATGTTGTAAAACAGAAGATTAAAGATGTAACAAAAATTATTAAACTTCAGGAAAACCAGAACAGAATAGAAGCCGTATAAAAGACTTCTAATATAAATACAGACTTTTGATAATTTCAAAGGTCTGCAAAACTGTATTACTCCAGTTGTAGGGAGCGGATTTTTTTAGTCCGCTCTCTATCATTTTTAAACGCAAATCATTATCTTCAATAATTTTTTGCATGCAATAGGCAATTTCAGAGACATCATCAGAATTAAAATACATGGCAACATCTCCTGCAACCTCTTCCAGAGCCCCTTCTTTTGAACATAAAACAGGAATTCCACAGGCCATTGCTTCTAAAACTGGAAGCCCTACCCCTTCACTTACAGAAGGAAAGAGACAGGCTTCTGCACCTGCATAAAGGGTTGCAAAACTTTCGTGAGGAAAGTAGCCGGTAATAAAAATATCAGAAGAAAAATCACTGTTTCTTACCGCATTTAATACCTGCGAAACATAATCATCAGTTGAATCAAGATTTTCGTTTGCACCGGCAAGAACAAGTCTGTGAGGAGAAAGAGTATTTTTCTTAAAAATTTCAAAGGCCTTAATTAATTCAAGATGTTTTTTACTCTTATCTCTTATTGAAGAGCCATAAACAAAATAAGGCTTTTTAATGGCAAAAGGATTTATATTTATATATTCTTCATTTGTATTTACAAAAGGAGAAAAGAGTTTGTGATCTATACCATTTGGAATTATATTTATTTTCTTTTCCTGAATTCCGTATTTAAGTAAATCATTTTTTATAAAATGTGTACCCGCTATAATCAGAGATGCTTTTTTTAAGGCTTTAATTATTCTTCTGTTATAGGATTTTTTATGAGTCTGCAGTATTTTTGTAAGATAAGAATTCATTATGGCAACAGCCTTAATTTTTTTATTTACATGCAGAGGTAAAACATGTTCAAAGCCGGGATAAATAACTAAATCATATTTATTTTTTGTAATAAAGGAGTTTAAATTTATTTTGTGCCATTTTCTGATTGAAGGAAGATTATCCTTAATATTAACAGAGGCATAAGAAGCCTGGGCATTTTTTATATAAGTAAAACGGTCAATTTCAAAACCAAATAATTCAAGCTCAATATCTTTCTGTTCAGAATAGTTAGAAATAAAATTCAACAAATAGGAACCATTTCCTGACTGGGAATGATTACATCCAAAAGTATCAATACCGATTTTCATAGTAAAATTATATCATTTTTATGAACAGTATGCTATAAATATAGTGTTATGGATACAAAGAACTCATTCAATTTACTTTCAGATACAATTAAAGACAGATTAGCTGCAATAAATATAAGAGAGGCAACAGAGGTTCAAAATCAGATTATTCCTGTAATCAATCAGGGAAAAAATATTCTTTTTGAATCAGAAACGGGAACCGGAAAAACCTATGCCTACCTTCTGCCCCTTATAAACCGCCTTGAAGAAGATGAAAACAAAGACAAAGTAAAAATTCTTGTTCTGGCCCCAACTTTCGAACTTGCTTCCCAGATAAACAGCCAGGCAAAACTTATAACCGACAGAAAAACCGCCCTCTTTATTGGAGGAGCTCCAATTAAAAGACAGATTGAAATGCTTAAGGAAAAGCCACAGATTGTAATTGGAACCTGTGCAAGACTTGTTGAATTAATCCACCTTAAGAAATTAAAAATCTCTGATTTACAGGCGGTAGTTTTTGATGAATGTGACCGCCTGGTAAAAAAAGAAAGTTTTGAAGATACCCAGGCCCTTCAGGAATGTCTTCCAAAAGAAGTTCAGACAATCGCCTGCAGTGCAACAGTAAACAAGGCATCCCGCATCTTTTTTGCAGGAATGGATAATATAATTATTCCAAAAGAAAACATCCTGAAAGAAAAAATAAGTCACTGGGCCTTTTATGCAGAAACAAGGGATAAAATTGACTTACTAAGAAAGTTCATCAATGCAGAAAAACCTGAAAAAGCCTTGATTTTTACTTCCCGTTCAGACCAGGTAGAAAATATTTATAATAAACTCACCTATAAAAAAATTGAATGCGCCTGCCTGCACGCAAAAGCCGACAAAGTTGCAAGAAAAGCTGCCTTTGACAGATTCAGATCTGGAAAAATCAAAATCTTAATTACCAGCGATCTTGCGGCAAGAGGACTTGATATTCCCGATGTAAGCCATATTATACAGATGGATCTTCCTTCCGACGATGACTTTTTTATTCACAGATGCGGAAGAACTGCAAGAGCCGGTAAAAAAGGAATAAATGTAGTAATTGGCGATGCATTTGAAATGAGACACTTTGCCGCACTTGAAAAAAAACTTGGCATAATAGTCTATCCTAAACAGATAATTAACGGAAAAGTTCAGAAGCCGGTGATTGAGGAAGAAGAGTAAATTTTTATCCCATTGTAGAAAGGCGTTTTTTTTTATATAATGATAAGACTATATAAAATGAGGTAAAAAGTGTTCTTAAAAAGTCTGGACATTCACGGATTCAAATCTTTTGCAGATAAAACTCATATTCAATTCGCAGATGGTATTACTGCCCTCTTAGGACCAAATGGTTGTGGAAAAAGTAACGTTGTAGATGCAATCAAATGGGTACTGGCAGAAAACCGTTCTAAAAATTTACGTGCCGAAAAAATGGAAGACGTAATTTTTAACGGTACAGAAAACAGACCTGCTTTAAATACCGCAGAAGTAACACTGACTCTTTGTAACGACAAGGGACTTCTTCCCTTAGACGATGAAGAAATTGCAATTACCCGTCGTCTTTACCGTTCAGGCGACCAGGAATTTTTTATTAATAAAAGACCGGCTGGTCCAACAGAGATTCGCCGTCTCTTTATGGACACTGGAGTTGGAAAAGCTGCCTATTCTGTAATGGAACAGGGAAAAATCGACCAGATTCTTTCGAGCAAACCGGAAGACCGCCGCTATCTTTTTGAAGAAGCTGCCGGAATTTCGCGAAGTAAGGCAGAATGTGCAGAAGCAGAACGCGAACTTGAACGTACCCGCCAGAACATGACTCAGATTGAAATTTCTCTTTCAGAAATTAAAAAGCAGTATGATACTTTAAAGGTTCAGTCTGAAAAAACAATCAAATACAGAAAATTTAAGGAAGAAATTTATAATTATGAATTAGACCTTACCCTCCTTCGCTTAAAGAACTTTGTTCAGGATAAGGCCCGCCACGAAGAAGAATTAAAAAACATTCAGCTTAAACGTGACAAGATTCGTAAAGATATTGAAGAAATTAACAATACCATTTCTGAAAACACAGATAAAATTAACGAAATGAACGAAGAGCTTTATAAAAAGCAGGCAGAAATCATTGGTATTGGAAAAGAAAAAAACGGAAAGCTTGAACTTATAAAGCAGTTTAATTCACGCGCAAGTGAAATTAAAGAAAAAATCAAAAATCTTAATGTCAGAAAAGATGCTATTGAAGAGCGCATTGAATCTATTCAGGAAGAAATTGATGAACAGAATGCCCAGCTTCACGAAAAAGAAAAACAATTAAATGACATTAAAAAGAACATTGTTTCTTTTAACAATAATATTGAAAACAGCAGTAACTTAATTACTGACAACGAAAGAAAAGTTGATTCTCTTAGAGTTCAGATTGGAAAAGAGGAAGAAGAAAGAGGTCAGCTGCAAAAACAGCTTGCAGAAATTACAGAAGATATTGTTGCAAAGTTAGATGAAAAATTAAAGGATGCAGGCTTTTCTGAATCTGCAATGAGAATTGCAAAGGAAGAACTTGATACTAATTTTGCAAAACTTAAGATTTTTGTATCAGGAAGAAAAAATATTCTGGAAGATTATTCTAAGCAGAATCTTAAAGGTGAAGACTGCTCAAAAATCATCACCGAAGCAAAAGAAGCCTTTGAAGAAAGTTTAAAATCTATAGAAACTGTTGAAGCCTCTTTACAAAAATATCTTAATGCGTCACCTGCCTTTATTACAGAATTCCTGTCTCCGGAAGGAATTATGACTAAAAAAAGAGCAATTGATTCAAAGATTCTCGAAAACAACAATAAGGTTTCAAAACTTAATGAGGATATTTCAAAAATCAGAACAGAAAACTCAAACCTTACAGTTAAGATTACTGAATATAAAGAAACCCTCAACAAGCTTAAGATTAATGAAACTCAGATGCAGGAACAGATTACAGCCTCAAAAAATCAGACTGTAGTTCTCGAAAGAAACCTTACAACTGAACAGAACACCTTAAAAAATATTGAAGACGAGCTTTATTCAGAAAATAATCGTCAGGACGAAATTAACGAACAGATTAATGAAGTCCAGGATGAACTTGCCGAAATTGAATACCGCGGAACAAAACTTGCAGACGAATTAAAGAAGCTTGATGAAGAAATTGCAAAATGTAATAAATCTGTGAGCGGTAAAAGTGACACGCTTAAACGAAAAACAGAAGAACAGAACCGTTATCAGGAACAATATGAAAGATTGACCTTAAGCGTAAACTCTGCAGATAACGACATTAAAAATGTTAAGCAAAATTTCCAGGACCAGTATTCACGGGACCTTATGGAATTTGAAGAGAGAATGTATAAAATTACAACTCCTGCTGCAGAATTAAGGGATAAACTTTCAACTGCAAAGAAAGATTTCCAGGCATTAGGCTCTGTAAACCTTATGGCTCCGGAAGAATTTACCGAAGTAAAGGACCGCTACGAAAGACAGAGAACAAACTACGAAGATACACAAAAATCTCTTGAGAACCTGGTTCGCGTAAGTGAAGAAATTAAATCTAAATCTGCAGAAATGTTCCTTGAAACCTACAATCAGATTAAGAAAAATTTCCACAATATGTTCAGAAGGCTTTTCAACGGCGGACGTGCAGAATTAAAACTTGCAGATCCTCAGAATATCCTTACTTCCGGTATTGATATTTATGCCCAGCCACCTGGAAAAAAACTGGAAAACATTGCCCTTCTTTCGGGTGGTGAAAAAACAATGACTGCAGTTGCCCTGCTCTTTGCTACCTATCAGGTTCGCCCAAGTCCATTCTGTCTTCTGGACGAAATTGATGCCGCCCTTGACGACAAGAACGTTTCTTCATTTGTAACTGCGCTTGAAAGTTTTGCAAGTGTCAGTCAGTACATTGTAATTACTCATAACAAAAAAACCGTAATGGGTGCCGGCACAATGCTTGGAATTACCATGGAGGAATCTGGCGTAAGTAAAATTATTGCCCTGCGCCTTGATGAAGAAATTCAAAGGGGAAGACCAGAAACTCCAAACGAAACATTTGAAGATGAAGATGTACCGGATGAAGAAGGGGTTGTTTTACCACCTCGTCCTCCAAAAAGAGATCATAAAGAATAAAATATGCAGATAAGAGAATTACTGGATTCAATAAAAGAAAAGACCTCTCTTTTAGCTCAAAAAATCAAGGAATATTATGAGCTGAATAAAGTAATATCTCTGGTAATTGTCTCTTTAATTTTTGTAATATTTATCTGCATTATTCTTTTAACCTGCAGTGTAAAAAAAGATAAAAATAAGGAAGCAGAAATAAAGGAAGAAATTGTACTTACACAAACACCTGTAATTCCTCAAAATCCTTCCCTTTCAAAAGATTACAATATTGCAAGAAAAACAGAGAGAGAATGGTCAGAAGAAGAGATTGAAGAATGGTTTACAATCCCTTCTCAAAAAGAAATTGATTCCCTTTCCAGGACAAATGAAAATATAATAAATGAAATAACAGGAGCAGCTCCTTGAAAAAGTTTTTTTATTTAATTGTATTAATCTTTTCTACATTCATAATTTTCTCTTGTGCAAGTACGGAAGTTGAATATACGCAAAGTTCACAGAATATAGAAAAGGCAGAAAATGAGACTATCCCTGAAGCTTCGGAAACTTCTGATGAAGGTTCTGAAGATTTAACAGAGGCTTCAGAACCTGACTCCGACACAAACAACACTTTTATAGAAGAAAATCCTCTTATTTCTGAAACCTTCCCTGAGCTTGAAAATATAGAAGAGCCTGAAATTACAGATTTAGAATGGATTGAAGAAGAAGTAACAGAAAAAGAAGAAAAAGCTTTTGAACCTGTACCAGAAGAAGAAGTTCTTGAAGATAAAAATATAATTGAGGAAGTTACAAACAAAGAAGAAAGTGATACAGCAGAAAATACAGATGTATCTATAGGTGCAAACACTGAAATTAATACAAGTGTAAAGGAAAACGAAAATTCCTCTTCTGCAGTACAAACAATCAGTAAGAAAGAAAAAACAGAAAAGAAAAACAACTTCGAAGACGACGAAATTATTGATTTAACAGAAAATCAGTCTTCTGATGATATTCTTGAAATCATTGATGAAGATACAGAAGAAGCCCAGGCAATAATTATTGTTCCTTCAAGAAAGGTTTCCATTAAAATTAATCAGACACTTGAAATTATGTACCCCGGTTCCGGCTGGATTTATATGGGAAGCACAGATAATCTTAATGATTTTACCTTCCTTGGAAAAAAACTTGGAACCCAGAACACAAAATTTACCTTCAGGGCAAAAGAAGAAGGAAACAAGATTCTTCACTTTTATAAGTTTGACAAACTTACAGATAAATATATTGATGATTATATAGAAGTTGAAATTTCTGCTCAAAAAGATTCTGAAAAAGCTACAGTTAAGGCACCAGAATATAAACAGCCTGTAATAAAAAAAGAAAAGGCAGTAGAAGCTGAGATGGCATCAGCACAGTCTTCGGCTCCGGCTCAGGTCAAAACACCGGCTGCGACCTCAACACAGGCTCAGACATCAGCTCCAGTATCTACTCCAGTATCTACTCCGGCTCAGGTTCCAGTTGCCTCTAACACTAATACATCAATACCTGCAGCAAAAAGCTCCCCTGCCCCTGCAAAAAATGACGATGCTAAAACAAGTTCACAGCAAGCTTTGAGCACAGCAGAAGAAAACCTTGATACAGAAAAACTTCTTTCTGAAGCAGAGGAATTATACAATAATAAATCATATAAAGAAGCCCTGAATAAGCTTTCAAACTTTTTTGAATATGCTTCAAATAAAAGAGACCAGGCTTTATTTTTGCAGGGCAAGATTTACGAAGCAGACAGTGAATTAAAGAATATAAAAAAGGCAATTGATTCCTATAAAACATTAATCAATAATTATCCGGCAAGTATTTACTGGGATGATTCAAATAAAAGAATAATTTATTTAACTAAGTTTTATCTTGAAGGAAGATAAATGGAGGAAAAAATATGTTAAACAAAATTACTAAATGTATATTATTAGTATCTATTTCTGCAGCTTTTCTTTCCTGTACTGTAGAAAGACCAGCAGCACCAGAAAGAAGCATTACAGTTTCTGCAAATGCCTCGGTTAGTATTAAGGCAGATTTAGTTTCCTTAAGATTTATGGTAAGAACCCAGGACTGGAATGTAAACAAGGCATCAGACAAAAATGCAGAAATTACAAATAAAGTTTTAGAAGCAATTAAAAATGCCGGTGTAGATCCACAGGATATAACAACTGCAGATTACAGCATTTATCAGGATTTATCTAAATCTTATCCTGGTCAGTATACAGTTCAGAATTCAATTAAAGTTCTTATAAGAAACACAGAATTAACCGGAAAGGTTATTGATTCAGCTGTAGTTTCCGGAGCAAACGGCCTTACATCTTTTACTTATCTTGCAGAAGATAAGAGCACAGCTTTACGTCAGGCAAGAACTCAGGCTATTCAGAATGCTCAGGATGCAGCAAATCTTCTTGCAGGTGCAAGCGGAGCCAAAGTTGGAAATGTTATGGAAATTACAGAAACTTACGCTTCAAATGCAAATGCAGCTCCATCATCAGCTTTAATGCTGAAATCTAATTCAACTCCAATCCAGGAAGGCTATGTTGAAGTTGAATCTCATGTTACAGTAAAATATTCATTAGAATAGAATATAAAGGGGAAAAATATGTTAGATTATAAATTTATTAAAGATAATCTTGATGCAGTAAAACAAAACATCATTAACAGAAATATGACAGCAGATGCAGACAAGGTTGTAGAACTTTACGACAAACGTACTGCATTAGTTACAAAACTTCAGGCTTTACAGCAGAAGCGTAATGAAAATGCCCAGGCTATGAAGCAGAAACTTGAAAATGACAAGCGTCAGGAACTTATTGCTGCCGGTAAGGCAATTAAAGACGAAATTACTTCTGTAGAAGCTGAAACAAAAGAAACAGAAGCTGCCCTCGAAGAAGCAGCAAGACAGATTCCAAACATGGTACATCCTGATGCTCCTGTTGGAAAACTTGATACAGAAAATCTTGAGGTTAAAAAGGTTGGAACTCCAAGACAGTTCGACTTTGAACCAAAAGATCACGTTCAGCTTGGCGAAGAATTAGACATCATCGATTTTGACCGTGGAACAAAAGTTTCTGGTCCAAAATTTTATTATCTTAAAAACGAAGCTGTATTCCTTGAACAGGCCCTGATCATGTATGCCCTCAATACTCTCCGTAAGCACAATTTCGAGATGTTTATTACACCGGATGTTGCAAAAGAAGAAGTTCTTAAGGGAATTGGATTTAATCCACGCGGAAATGAATCTAACGTTTACTCAATTGAAGAAGAAGGTACCTGCCTTGTAGCTACTGCAGAAATCACACTCGGCGGTTACCACCAGGATGAAATCCTTGATAAAGCAAGCCTTCCTCGTTTCTATGGCGGACTTTCACACTGTTTCCGCCGCGAAGCAGGAGCCGCAGGTCAGTTCTCAAAAGGACTTTACCGCGTTCATCAGTTTGATAAAGTTGAAATGTTTGCTTATGCAACACCAGAACAGTCAGATGAAATTCATGAAAAACTTCGTCAGATTGAGGAAGAAATCTTTACAGGTCTTGGACTTCCTTTCCATGTAGTTGATACCTGTACAGGTGACCTTGGTGCCCCTGCCTACCGCAAGTGGGACCTTGAAGCATGGATGCCTGGCCGTAATGGCGGAGAATACGGAGAAGTAACTTCTACTTCAAACTGTACAGATTACCAGGCCCGCCGCCTTAACATCAAATACAAGGATGACGACGGAAAAAACAAGTATGTTCATACATTAAACGGAACTGCTATTGCTGTAGGACGTGCTATGCTTGCAATTCTTGAAAACTATCAGAATGCAGACGGCTCTGTAACAATTCCTGAAGTACTTGTTCCATACTGTGGTTTTGACGTTATCAAACCTAAAAAACACTAGGAGCCAAAATGGAAGATAACAATTATTTACATAAAATTTATTTAGTATTACTTTTTGTTGCAATATTAATATTTGGTTTTATTTGTAAAATGTTATCTTCTGTATTATTACCGGTAATTTTTGCAATTGTTTTTTCTTTTGTACTTTTACCGGTAATAAAATTTCTAAAAAACAAATGTAAGATTCCCTGGACAGTTTCCAGCATTTTTCTTGTAATCGTAACCTTTTTTATACTTTTTATTATCACCTCCCTTCTTGTAAGCAGTTTATCTACAATCGCAGTTGAATACCCTAAATATGAAAGTAAATTTATGTCAGTATACAAGGCAATTGCCCCTGCCCTTCACCTGGAGGTAAATGAAGGCGAATCTTTTATAAATAATGTATGGCAATATTTTAAAGTAAGGGAATATGTTCAAAGTGCTGCCATTTCCTTATCAAACGGAGTAATTTCCTTTGGAAAAACAATAGTAACGGTTTTACTTTTAATGGTATTCCTGCTCCTTGAAATGAAATTTGCAAGTTCAAAACTTAATTTAATGCTGAGCGGTGAAGCAAATATTAAGGCTAAAAAGGTAATTAACAGAATAATTGAAGATGTAATCCGCTTTATGTCCATTAAATTTATAGTTTCCTTTGCCACAGCCCTTCTTGTTTATTTTGTTTCTTTGATATTTGGAATGGACTTTCCTATTGTCTGGGCCTTTATTGCCTTTGTAATGAATTTTATACCGATTTTCGGCTCAATCATTTCCTGCGGCCTTACAACTTTATTTGCAATCCTTCAGTTTTACCCATACAGTTATGGAAAAATCATCGCCATTTTCTTACTGGTAGTTTTGATTAATTTTTCAATCGGAAACATCATAGAACCAAGGATTGAAGGAAATCATCTGGGACTTTCTCCTTTTATCATTCTTTTCAGTCTTTCTATATGGGGTTATATCTGGGGCTTCGCAGGCATGGTTATGGCAGTTCCTATAATGGTAATCATTAAGATTATCTGTGAAAACATAGATTATTTAAAGCCTTTTGCCGTTATACTGGGAAATACAAAACAAAAAGAAGATTAAATTATACAAAGAGATTCTTTGTAGCCTTTTCGTAGAGGAATCTTAAATCTTCTTCCTGAAGTGAAGTATATACAAAATCAACACATAATTTTTTCTCATCAGCAGATTTATAGATTTTATTTACTCTGGCAGTTACAAAAATATTTCTTGAAGCAATTGGGCCTTTTTTAAGAAGGAATTCAAGCTTTATACCGTATTCATCATTCAAAACGAAATTCCAGGTTGTATAATCATAACCAAGGACAATTCTTTCATGGTCTACAAAAAGAACATAAAGGGGGCGCTGACGGTTTTGCATTGCTTCTGTTTTGTTTATATATGCTTCCGTAAGAAATTTACAGACAGGAATAAGCTGCAGTCCGTTTCCAATATTTTTTTCAATTTTTGCTTCATTAACATACTGTTCAAGTAAATCCTTAGCCCTCTTTTGATTTTCAAGCGGGATAATTCTCCAGACAGGACGTTCAAAAAGAGGGATATTTTCATCGGGAATACATTTTAAGGATATATCTTTAACAGTTTTACATTCAAAATAAATAATTCCGGAAAAATCATAATTCTGATCTTCAACAATATCCTGGATTCTTTCGATTTTTTCAGGAATTTTTAAAAGCAGTGTACCTTTTTTTTCTTTAACTTTAGAGGTAAAAGAAAGCCCAACCCTGTTATAATAAAATTCTACTTTAACATTTTTTCCGGCAAAATCTTTTACCGAGGAAGGGGGATTTTCCAGAACAATATCGCCGTTCTTTTTAACATTTACCATTTCTGGTTTTAAGGCAACAGGAAAAACCTGAGATGAAAGTGAATGAATTCTTTCTTCTGCATATGTATTTTTGTTATTGTCGACTACAGTCAGGGTAACCGGAATATTACCGTCGATTAAATACTGGAGTACGAGTTCTCTTTCAATACCTGATAATTCCCTATTCATTCGCTCCTCCCTCCCACATATAAATATAGGCTTCGTAAATAGGATTACTTTCTTTTAAATTTATAAGAAGTTTTACATAAAGCTTTTTTGAATCACTTGTAAATAATACCGGGATTTGTGCAAAGGCATCTTCCTGGAAAAAATAAGGACTTCCTATATACCAGGAATCAAATAGTTTTACACCCTGGCCTTCTTCAGCCTGAGGAAAATCCTCTTTATAATTTTCTGCCCAGCCCTTTTCCAGATCGTTCATAAAAAATACACAGTTATAGATATATGTATAATTAAAGTATTTACTTATATTTTTTGAATAATCTGTAGAAAAATTTTTGCAAAAATTATTAAGTCTTGTAAGGGTATCAGAATCTAAAGAAGAGGTATCAAGGCTTCCAAGATTTTCAATACCCGGGTAAAGGGGGCTTTTATAATTTATTAAAAAGTTGTAAACCTCTGTTCCGGAATTTACATTTCTGGCCATAAACTCATTATCTGCTGCAATTTTTTTTGTAAGGCGGTCTTTTTCAAGCTCATCAATCCAGTTTTGTTCCTGGGCCTTGTTCTGTATTGTAGATTTTATTGTTTGAGGAAGACTTGCATTTTCCTGTACGGTCTGATTATTGGAACAGGAAATAAGCAGAGTAATAAGAAGTGTTGTAAATGCAAAACTTTTTAACTTCATTATTAAAAATATAACATAGAAAAAGGATAAAATAAAGTATGATAAATAATAAAAAAAACGAAGTGACTGAACTGAAGAAATTATGATTTATATTTTGTATTTTGTAATTTGAAAAATATAATGTACAATAATATAGAGAGGTGCTTATAATTATGAATAATGCAAAAATTAAATTTCCAAAAAGAACATTTGTAATGTTAATACTTACTTACTTAATTCCTTCTTTGTTATATGGTTTTATTGCAAGAGGTATGGGGGCAATAACTCAGAATGAGTTTAATATAACATTAGCAGATCCTGTAATTTATATTTTACTTCTGTTTCAGGCAGCAACTCCAATTATTACATATAAAGTTTTTACAAAGAGAATGTATTCTTTTGATAATTCTCCTGAATCAATAAAAGCTGCAAACAAAATGGTAAATGTTTTTGAAAAAATTTCAATCGTTTTCCCTGTTTTATTTTCTATCATTGCTCCATTTATGTATGGTATAAGATATTTTCAGCGCGGTCTGGAATATGTAGCTTTTCAGGGACAAAATCCTCTGTTATACGAAGTAACTTTGATGATGGGTATATGTTTCTGCTTTTCATTATTTACTTATATAAATTTCCTAATAAGCATAGAAGGAAGCCTTGATAATCTACCATATGGAAAAGAACATCAGACAATGGGGTTAAATCAAAGAATTATTGTTACAGCAATTTTCGGATTGATTGGACTTGCATGTATTGTAGAAAGCATGTTGTTTATTCCTGCAAATAGAGATCATTCTAATCTTGAACTTATGCTAAGAATTTTGCCTTTTGCTTTAATGGCAGTTGTAATGGATACTATAGACTTTTATTTAACTGTTAAAAATATAAAAGATAATATTGATCATGTAAGAAAGCTTACTAAAGCTCTTTCTGACAGAGATTATCAGGTTGCTCATATTCCTGTTACAATGAGATGTGAATTAGGAGAACTTGTAAACGAATTAAACTCTTTTTCAAGTACAACTAATGAGGTTCTGGTAAGTTTTAAGGATGTTATCGGAACAACAAAAGAAACGGCAAATGTTCTTACAAAGAATCTTGAATCAGCTGCTAAAAGTGTAAACGACATTACAAGTGGAATAGATGTAATAGATCAGGAAATTACAACTCAAGCTGCAGGTGTAGAGGAGGCTCATGCTTCTGCAAATCATATTATGGAAACTATCAGACAGCTAAATAAGAGCGTTGAAAATCAGTCAGAAAGCGTTAATTCTTCTTCTGCAGCGGTAGACGAGATGGTTGCAAATATCAGCAGTATGACAACAATTCTTGAAAAAAATACAATGGCAGTAAATTCTCTTAGTTCTGCATCTGATGAAGGTAGAAACAGTGTTCAGAGTGCAGTTACAATGGCAGACGAAATTTTAAATCAGTCAGTTGCTTTAATGGAAGCCAGTTCTATTATTCAGACAATTGCAAGCCAGACTAACCTTTTAGCCATGAATGCCGCAATCGAGTCTGCTCATGCGGGAGAAGCCGGAAAAGGTTTTGCTGTCGTAGCAGATGAAATCAGAAAACTTGCCGAACAGTCTAGCAATCAGGGAAAAGTAATTGCTACCAACCTTAAAGCATTGTCTTCTTCTATTCAGCAGGTATCTGAAAATACAAAAGATGTACAGAAAAAATTTGATGTAATTTACAATATGGCTCAGACGGTGCGTGACCAGGAAAATGTTATTATGAACGCAATGAAAGAGCAGTCAGAAGGAAATCAGCAGGTACTTGATGCAATGAATCAGATTAACGAAACTACTAGAACTGTTAAAGATGGTTCAAGTGAAATGCTTGCGGGTGGTGAACAGATTGTAAGAGAAATGCAGATTCTGAACGAGTCAACCACAAAGATTAAAGATAAGATGAGAGGAATTACAGAGAATATTAATTCCATCTCTCATGCAATGGAAGAAGTCGTTCAGAATACTGATAAGAACTTTGAAGATACAAATGAACTCGGTGATATCATCGATTCATTTGAACTGTAGTTTATTTAAAAACCTTGGCGGGCCATTTTAGGATTTTCCAACAAAAATGGCTCGGTACGAGTCTATGCGAGTATCGCCGACCTTTATTTAATTTTCCAGAATAAAGGAGCGAAGCGACTGAACTTAAAGAGAATGTCGGGAGTTCGAGAATTGAAAAAGTTTTAAAGCAAAAAAAAGACACCTCGTATTTAAGGTGTCTTAAAGTGGGCAGTGAGAGGATCGAACTTGCCGATAATCGGAAATCCGTTAAAAAATGGGCTGCCCAGGCGGGCCATTTTAGGATTTTCCTCATAATCGGCTGAGGCGAGATTTATCGAGCCGGTTCGATCCACAACATACATTTTGCTTTAAACAAAAAAAAGACTTGATTTATCATCAAGTCTTTTAAGTGGGCAGTGAGAGGATCGAACTCCCGACATTCTGGGTGTAAACCAGACGCTCGTACCAGCTGAGCTAACTGCCCAATCAATGATTAATTTATACCAAAAATACCAATTTGTGTCAATATATGAAGCTTATCTTTTTCCTTATTTTTGCATTAAAGTAAATACCCCGTTTTCCGGATTATAAATAACACCTTCGTTATCAGAATCAAGAGGATACTTTCCCTTAATAAAATATTTTTCTATCAATCTTATATAATACCTGCATACCCTGTCATCTTCTCTTTCTTTATTAAGCTCTGTAAAAATATTCAGGGCAGAAGTAAAATCTTTCTTTTCGAATAAATCCAAGGCCTGGTCCCATTTTTCTAAATAAAAAACTAATTTTTCATCTTTATTTTGTGCAATATCGATAAGCTCATATAATCTTACAGGAGTATTTACATTTACAACCTGAACCCGGTCCAGTTTTCTAAGCAGAAAATCCTCATCCAGCAGCTTTCTTGTCTGCTCACTTATTAAAATTCCGCCGGTTGAATACTGTTTGTTCACCCCTTCAAGACGAGAAGCAAGATTTACATTATTTCCCATCATTGTATAATTCTTTTTCATTTTGGAACCAAAATAACCGGCAATCATTTCTCCACTGTTTATACCAATGCGTGTAAAGAGTTTTTTCTTATTTGCTGCCATAATCTTAAAAGCTTCATATAAATCCTCATCTGTTTTTTCATTTTTATTATTTTTTACAATCTCCAGAATTTCCTGATTCATTATTATTTCGGCTTTTTTCATTTCTATAGCGGCAGCACAGGCTCTTTTTGCATGATCAGGCATTTCTACAGGAGCTCCGCAAAAGGCAACAATTGCATCGCCTTCATATTTATCAACAGTTCCTTTATGAGAAATAATTATGTCAGACATGAAGGTAAGATAATAATTAAGAAGAGCACCTAATTGTCTTGCAGTTAATAATTCACTGAAAGAAGAAAATTTTTCTATATCAGTAAAGATGGCTGTCATATTGTATGTTTTTCCGCCAAGGGTAAAAGAAGAAGGATCATTCATTATTTGATTTACAACTTCTTTTGAAAGACACTGACTGAAGGCAGATTTTATAAATCTTTTTTGTTTTCCTTCCATTGCAAAGCTTAAAGATGTAGAAACTATAAAAGAAAGCAGGAAGGCAAATAAACTTATAGCAAGCTGTAACCAGATTCCATAAATAAACAATAAATAAGGAAGAGCAAGAGATAATATTATCCCTGTAAAGAAGGTAAGAATCATCACAATAATGCTTTGTCTTTGTGATGGTCTTAAGGATGCAAAAGAAACGCCAAGTGAGGCAATAAATGAAAGAAGTATAAAAAATAAAACTTCAAGAAGAGCTGGAGTTTTTTTAATAAAGGAATCTGAAAGATAATTATCCAGTGTTGTTATATGAACACCAACTCCGGGGTAAACCTGCGAAACCGGAACAGAACAGATATCAAAAAGGCCAGGTGCATAATATGCTATAAAAACATAGGCATCTTCAAAATCTTCCGGAAGAAAGATTCCTTCCTCCCCTTTTTTCCAGCTGTCATAACTGCTTAAAATATCCTTAATTGAATATGGAATATAGGAATTAAGATTTTTCTGATATCGTAATAAAACTGTATCATCCTTTAATAATGGAAGATCAAGAAAATTCTCTTTTCCCTGTAAAAATAAAGGAGCTGTTCCAAGTGTAGGATAAGTTTTTCCTTCAAACTCGTAGGATAACCTTCCCCTTCTTATAATATCATCCTTATCCATGCAGGAGGTAATATTTCCAAGAATTGCAGCATTGTTCATTATAGATGACAGAGGAAAAAGTCCTTTTTTACTGTCTCCGTCTTCAGAAACAAAAAGAGTTTGAACAACTTTTCCACTCTCTTTTTCTGCCCTGCATAATGCCTGATCATCTTCTTCACCATAAACAGAAGGCTCTGTAAAAAGTATATCAAACATTATGGAAGAGGGATTTCCCTGACTTAAAAAATCTATTACATGAGCATAGGCTTCTCTTGGCCAGGGCCAGGAATAACCGTATGTTTCACCAGCCCAGTCTATGGACTGCTGGTCTACCGTTATTAAAACAATATTGTCATTGGGAGAAATGAATCTTGAAGAAAAGAGCATTCTCTGGTCATAAGTTTTATTTTCAAAAGCTGTAAAAAGACCTGTAAGGTAGATAAAAAGAGTCAGCAGGGCACAAATTAAAGCAGAAATTACAGCTCTTTTCCAGATTTTGATATTTTTGTTTTTCATAGGCTCTACATTATATCTGAAGTCATTTTCTCAAAACGAGACTGCCTTACATTTTTATCAGAAGCTTTTCTGTTTATTGTTTTGAGAACTTTTTGAGCTTCCTTAATTCTTTTTTCTGCTTTAGGATGTGTCTGATTCCATCCTCCCTTAGTATGATTGTCTTCAATTTTGTGAAGCATTTCCAGCATCTGGGAAGGATCATAACCTGCTCTGGACATTAATCTTATAGCATAAGCATCTGCCTGATATTCCTGTTCTTTAGAAAAACCCGAAGATACCAGTGCATTTACAATTTCTTCCTGGGAAGAAAGCAATTCATTTGCAGACTTCTTTAAGTCTTCATAAAGATCATTATCTAAACTGGAATTTTCAGAAAAATGTTTGTCTGCAGCAATTAAAACAGAAGCTTTTGTTGTACTTGTTATGGCACTTGTAACCCTGCTGTTCTTAATTGCAGAAACACTGTGCTTAAGCTGTATATGGGCAATTTCATGGGCAATTACGGCTGCAAGAGCATCTTCTGATTCTGTTGACTGAATCAGACCACGGCTTATAAAAATGTGACCACCAGGTGTAGACATGGCATTTATTTCATCGCTGTCCATAATTGCTACATAGTAGCCCTTGTATATATAAGGAACATCAGAATTAAGGACCAGGGCACTGCAAATGTCATTCAGATATTTCTGGGTCAATTTTGCATTTTTATAAAGCGGATAGGCTGCTGTAATTGAAGCAGCAACAGAACGTCCAATATAATATTCATTTTCTGGTGTTATGGATTCAGAAGCCTTACTTATAGATTTCAGGCTGTTACCTACTGCTGCAACGGTAGGATCTGATTCCTGCCCTAATAAATCGCCGATTAAAGAAAGAGTTTCGCAGGAAGTAAAAGTCAGTAAAATTACAGAAAAAAAGGAAATTAAAAACTTCTTCATAATACTTTTATTCATTGTCTTCTCCTGAATTGAGCTGGCCTTCCACAATAAAGCTCTGCAATTCCTTATCTGAAACGCTCTGACTTTCAACATAGTCAACATCACTGTAATCTACATTAAATTCTTTTGCATAGGTTGATTCAATTGAAGAAGAAAAGCCTTTTCCGGCAAGAGCAATTTCATTGGCATCTGCTGTTGTTGAACTTGAAGCTAATACTTTCTTTTTAGAAAGGGCCGATGAAGGAATCCAGCCTTTTTTTGTTTCATCATTTGAATCACAAATAAAGTACCAGTCCCCTTTTTCATCAATTACAATTGCGGCTGTTCCATATTCAAGAATAGCACTTTCTTTTGCAAATTTAGAGGCTTTTACTTTTAAAGATGCAGAGTTTACTGCAACATACATAATATTTTTTGCTTTTGCATAAAGGGAAAGGGACAAAAGAAAAACTGACATTAATAATATAATCTTTTTATTGATAAACTTCATAAATTAATTATAGCATATGATTGTTATTTAGTAAGGATTTAAAATCCCAAAATAATTAATTAATTACAAAACCGTAGCGGATTTTTCCATTTTCGTCTTTATTTAAAAGGCCGTAAAAATCATCTTTATAAAAAACAGAAATCTGTGACTGGCAGGGCAGCTTAAAAAGGTCCTGAATAAACATTTTATTTTTTATTGCCTGCCCATTTTTAAATGCAGCAAGGGCTTCGTCGTCTGTTAAATCAATGTTTATAAAACCGCACTCCTCTGCAAGACTTTTTGTAAGGGGTTTTATATTCTGTCTTATTTTGTTTTTTAATTCTTCATCAGAAAGTTTATTTTTTTTATCTACGGGATTACAGGCATTTTTTATATTAAAATCACAAAGATTTTCAAATCCACAGGCATCTTCTATATTAAAGTTTCCAACCTTGCTTCGAAACAAAGCCTTTAAATGGGCAGCAGAATTTAATTTCTGTCCAATATCCCTTGCAAGAGACCTTATATAGGTTCCCTTTGAAACAGAAAATTCTATAAGGCAGGCTTTTACACAGTCATTAGAATCAGTATCCATTTCAAGGATTTTTGCATCAAATACTTCAACAGGTCTTGCTTCAAGCTTTACTTCTTTTCCCTGTCTTGCAAGATCACTTGCCCTCTGGCCGCTTACATGCAGGGCACTAAAAAGAGGCGGAAGCTGCAGCTGTTTACCAATAAATTGTGGAATGATTTTTAATACTTGATCTTTTTTTGGAAGGGGGGCTTCTTTTATTACCTTACCCGTACATTCAAGGGTATCTGTTTCCCTTCCAAACTCAAGAACAGCCTTGTAAGTTTTATTAAACTCTGTGATTTTACCACTTAAACGTGTAAGACGTCCTGTACAGACAACTAAAAGGCCCTGGGCAAAGGAATCTAAAGTTCCGGTATGACCGACTTTAGATGTTTGCAGGGCTTTTTTTACAACATTAAGTGAAGAAAAGGAGGTTAATCCAGGTTCTTTTGCTAATAATACAATGCCGTCCATGGATTATTCTGTTTTACTCTGTTCAAGTTTGCTTTCTTCAAGCTTCTTAGATTCTTTTTCAAGTTCATTTAATTTCTGAACCATCATAAAACCTTCTTTCATACCTGAATCAACATGGAAAAGAAGTTTTGGAAACTGACGGATTCTTAATTTTTTAGCAATTTCCCGCTGAATAAAGCCGGCTGCTGCATTAAGACCGTCAACTCCAATCTTTAACTGACCATCAGGTAAGAAAGTTGAAACATATACTTTTGCATAGCTTAAATCAGATGTTACTTCAACTCTGTTAATACTTAAAAAAGTATTTACACGAGGATCTTTTACTTCCCCGCGTAAAATTAACTGGGAAATTTCATCACGGAGCTGATCATTCAATCTCTGTAATCTGTATTGTCCCATTATTGAGCTCCTTCAGAACCTGCTGCGGTTACATTTCTTTTTGCAGCTTCGGCTTCTTCTTCGGCAATTGTCTTACCAAGTTTTTTTGCAACTTCAACAATTTCGAATATTTCAAGTTTATCGCCAACCTGAATATCCTGCCAGTTTTCTAAGCCTATACCACATTCATAACCTACAGAAACTTCTTTTGCATCATCCTTAAAGCGCTTCAAAGAAGAAATCTTTCCTGTAAAGATAACAATACCATCGCGTACAAGGTTTACATTTGAAGATCTTCTTACGATACCTTCTGATACAGAACATCCAGCAATAATACCAACTTTTGGTACCTTGAAGGTATTTCTAACTTCAACCATACCGATAACTTCTTCTTTTGTATCAGGCTGTAACATACCTTCCATAGCCTGTTGAATTTCTTCAACACACTTGTAGATGATATTATATTTACGGATTTCTACCTGTTCCTGTTCTGCAAGAATCTTTGCTTTTGGAGTTGGACGAACATTAAAGCCAACAATGATTGCATTTGAGTCTGCAGCGGCAAGTGTAACATCAGATTCATTGATTGCACCGGCACTTGAATGAATTACGTTCAGGCGGATTTCTCTTGTAGACAGTTTTTCAAGAGAAGATTTAAGGGCTTCGGCAGATCCCTGAAGGTCTGCTTTAATGATAACCTTAAGTTCTTTAACTTCACTGTCTTTAATATCGCTGAAGAGAGTATCAAGAGTTGTTTTCTTAACAGCCTTTGCAGCTTCAAAGCGTTTGAGTTCCTGACGTTTTGCAGAAATTGCACGTGCATCTTTTTCGCTTTCTGTTACCTGGAATGGATCACCTGCATTTGGCATTTCTTCCATACCAAGAACTTCAACTGGAGTTGAAGGACCTGCTTCTGTAATTCTGCGGCCTCTGTCATCAAACATGGCACGAACACGGCCTGAATAAATACCTGCAACAAAAGGATCTCCCTGATGCAATGTACCACGCTGAATAATAACAGTAGAAACAACACCTCTACCCTGATCAACACGGCTTTCAAGAATCTTTCCTTCTGCACGACACTGATCGTTTGCCTTTAATTCAAGCATTTCTGCCTGTAACAAAATTGCATCAAGAAGTTCATCAATACCAAGTTTCTGCTTTGCAGAAATATTTACATACTGGGTATCTCCACCCCATTCTTCAGGAGTAAGGCCCTGTTCAGACAACTGAGTTTTTACTCTGTCTGGATTTGCTTCAGGTTTATCAATCTTGTTTACAGCAACAATAATTGGAACCTTTGCATCTTTTGCATGGGCAATAGCTTCAAGAGTCTGAGGCATTACACCATCATCAGCGGCAACTACGAGAACAACAACGTCTGTTACCTGAGCACCGCGGGCACGCATCATTGTAAAGGCTTCGTGACCAGGTGTATCAAGGAAGGTGATTTTTCCTTTTGGAGTTGTAACTGAGTAAGCACCAATAGCCTGGGTAATTCCACCGGCTTCTCCTTCCGCAACGTGAGAAGATCTGATTGCATCAAGAGTCTTGGTTTTACCATGGTCTACGTGTCCCATTACTGTAACAATTGGTGGACGAGGTTTTAATTCAACTCCGTCATCTTTATCACTTTCAATAACAGTTTCATCATAAAGAGAAACAAGATGTACTTCACAACCATATTCTGCTGCAAGTAAAGTTGCTGTATCTGAATCGATTGGCTGTGTAATGGTAATCATCATTCCCATTCCCATTAACTTAGCAATTACTTCACTTGCCTTTAAGTTCATTTTCTTTGCTAAGTCTGAAACAGAAATTGATTCCATAATATCAATTGATTTTGGAACAACTGTTGCAGGTGTTTCTGTCTTCTTTTTAGTTTCAAAAAGATTGTCTGCGTACTGTTCTTCGTCCTTACGGTTGTAAACCTGTTTCTTACCCTTGAAAGCAGCTTTCTTAGAAGACTGCTGGCGTGACTGGTCTACTGGTAAAGGAGCTGGTGCAGAAGACATTCCTCCTCTTGGTCTGAAACCACCCTGTGAACCAAAACGGTTTCCGTTCTGTCCAGGATTTCCGTTTCTATTGAATCCGCCCTGTCCGTTTTTATTAAAGTTTGGACGGTTCTGATTACCATTCTGTCTGTAACCATTATTCTGATTATCACGGTCTCTGTTCTGCTGATAACTCTGTCTTGCCTGAGCACCATTAAAGCCTGAACCTTCGCGGTTGTAATTTCTCTGACCTCCGTTCTGGTTATTTCTATAATAACCATTCTGGCGGTTAGGATTTACTCTTGCCTTATCAGAAAGATTTCCAGCCTTTACATTTGGTCTTGAAGGATTAACTTCAAAAGTCTTAGGTCTGTTCTGCTCAGTTCTTACCGGAGCAGCAGGTTTAGACTGTGTATTAGCATTCTCTTTTGGCTGTGATTTTTCAGCAGCAGCTTCTTCTTTTACTTCTGCAGAAGGTTCTGCTTTTTTAACAACAACATGTTTCTGAGAATCTGTAGAATTTTTTACATTAGCTGTGTTTGCAGTTCCATTTCCCTGCTGATTTACTACAACCTTCTTTTTTACTACAACAACACGTTTCTTTTCTGTTGTAGAAGGTGAATTATCAGACTGTTTCTTGTGAACAACAAATTCGGGCTTTTTTTCTAATTCTTCTGCCATTTAATTCCTATTCCTCATCCTCTGTAAATTCGAATTCAACACCGCACTGTGGACAACATGTCATATCAAGAGTGATTTTTGCTCCACATTCAGGACAGAAATATTCTTCTTCCTGTTCTGCTGCTTCCTGCTGAACTTCAGTTTGTTTTTCAGGTTCTTCCTGGGCATCTTCTTCAACAAACTCTACATTTTCATTAATCAATTTATTAATCTGATCAAGATCTTCTTTTGAAATATTTTCAATATTGATTGAATCAGATTCATAAGCATCTACAAAGTCCTGAATCTGTTCAATTCCATTTTCTTTAAGTAATGCTGCAACAGCTTCATTTACACCAGGAAGCTCAGCAACAGTTGTGATTTCGTCGTATGACTGTTCTGCATTGAAGAGGTTACGTGCATTAACAACAGTTGTAACATTTGAAAGGTCCATATCCTGAGCCTGTTCAACAGTCTTAACATCAATATTCCAGTCACAAAGACGATTTGCAAGTCTTACGTTCTGACCTGTTCTACCGATTGCTAAAGAGAACTGACTTTCTTCTACGATTGCAAGAGCCTGTCTCTTATCTGCATCAAGAATTACAACTTTTTCTACCTGGGCAGGAGAAAGTGCATTCTTAATGAATTCAACAGGATCATCATCATAACGAAGAACATCAATTTTTTCGTTAGAAAGTTCACGAATTACGTTCTGAATACGAACACCTTTTAATCCTACACAGGCACCTACAGGATCAACTTCTTCGCGTTTTGTTGTAACGGCAATTTTTGTTCTGTAACCTGCATCGCGGACACTTCTTACGATTTCTACAGTTCCGTCAGAAAGTTCTGGAACTTCTTTTTCAAGAATCTGGCAAACAAGTTTTGCATCGCTTCTTGAAAGAACCAGCTGGATTCCTGAGTTTGTCTTTTTGATATCTACGATAAGAGCCTTAATTCTGTCGTTCTTTTCGTAGAATTCAAGTTTAGACTGATATTTAACAGGTAAAACACCTTCAAGTCTTCCGGCATTTCCTAAATCAACATAAATGTTTCCGTTGCGTTCTCTCTGATAATATCCGATGATTAATTCACCAATCTTGTCTTTATAATCATTGTAAAGAGAATCTTTATAAGTTTCGTTTAAGCCCTGGTGAGCTGTCTGTTTTCCAGTGGCAACAGCAGTACGTTTGAAAGATTTAGGATCTTCAAGAATATCAATCTCATCACCTTCTTCAACATCATCACCTGCCAGCTGTTTTGCTTCTTCAAGTTCGATTTCTTTTACAGGGTCCCAGACTCCGTCAATAACTGTTTTACGAGAATAAATGCTTACATCTGACATATCGTCATTGAATTTAACGATAGCGTTTTCATCTGTTCCATAAGTACGTTTGTAAGCTGCTTTTAAAGCTTTTTCAATTGTCTGTCGTACAGAATCTTCAGAATATCCTTTATCCTGAATCAACTGACGGATTGCATCTGCCATTTCTGACATATTATGACTCCTTTCCTTCATTAGGGTTATAAATAAATTTTGCTTTTGCTATATTTTCATAAAGAATGTTTACTGATTCTCCATTCTCTTGTTCCAGTGTTACAGATTTTGTATCGGCAGCTGTGATTTTACCGCCTACCCAGTCTGTTTTAATTTTGTCCCAAACCCTTACATTTCTTCCTGTAAAAACAGTGAACTCTGCAGCATTTTTAATATTATGCTCAATTCCAGGGCTGGTTAATTCCATTGAAGTTTCTTCTGTTCCCAGAAGTGCTTCAAGACGGGGAAGTAAAACTCTGTGAACTTTTGCACAGTCATTAACTCCCATGTTTGCAGCAGGATCAAGTGGTGTTACAATTGCAGAAATTTTTGTGATTGTTTTTGAAGGAACAATCTTTAAGTCTACAAGCCTGTAACCCAGACCTTCTACGAGTGGCGCACACTCATCGTAATATTTAATGTCTTTATATGATGTATATTCCATAATTCCCATGTAAAATAAAAAGACCCGAGCGGGAACTCGAGTCTTTTTAATTCTAAATTAAACTGACTATAATAATATATAGTTTATTTAAATATGTGTCAATTATTTTACAAATAATTCACCGTCTTTATAACCGGCGAATTTTGTATAGCCCTGTTTTTCAAGCATATCAAACTGAGGACCTGCCTTCTTTGCCTTTTTAATTACAGAAACTATATAATCTTTCTGCAGGTCTTTTGCATCTTTTAAAACCTTTACAAAATCAATTGAGTCATCATAAAGTAAGGCACAGCGTTCTTTTTCGCCCGGAATCTGAAAGTTCTGGTCTAAGAGTATGTTACAGATTCTTTCAAAACCAATACTGAAGCCTACGGCAGGAATATCCTGGCCGATAAATTTTCCAATAAGATTGTCATAGCGGCCGCCACCACCAACAGCTCCGCTAAAGCCTTCGCAGGCAATTTCGAATACAGCACCAGTATAATAGCCCTGACCGCGAACAAGACTTGGACAGTATTTAATTTTATATCTTCCTTCAGAAATCTGACCGGCTGTTTTAATGATATATTTTAAGCTGTCTGCAATTGAAGGATCTGAACATTTATTTGCAACACTTTCAAGGGTAATTTCGTCAGAAGAATTAATAAAATCTACCAGAGCAGAAATTGCTGACTGAGGAAAGCCCTTTTCTTCGAGTTCTTTTTTAACACCTTCTGAGCCAATTTTGTCCATTTTGTCAAAACTGATGCAAACTGAATCCAGACTTTCTTTTGCAAAGCCCATTGTCTCCAGCATATTTCTAAGGATTCTTCTGTCGTTTACATTGATTGTAAAATCTTTAAAACCGATATTAATCATGGCCTGGGCGGTAACTTCAATAAGTTCTACCTCGGCATTGCTGGAAGCATCCCCTAAAATATCAATATCACACTGAACAAATTCTCTTAATCTTCCTTTTTGTGGTCTTTCGGCCCTGTAAACTCTGTCTGTCTGAATTACTTTAAAAGGAAACTGCAGGTTGTTTCTGTTTTCTGAATAAAAGCGGGTTAATGGAAGGGTCAAATCATAACGAAGGCCCATATCTGTAAGAGTTTTTTCGCTGACTTCCTGGCCTGCAAGGGCTGCGGTAAGTTTTTCGCCTCTTTTAAGGATTTTAAAAATAAGATTGAGGTTGTCTCCGCCGTCCGATTTATCAAGATTTTCAGAATCCTCTACAATTGGTGTGGAGATTCTTTCAAATCCATTCTGTCTATATGTCATAAGTATTTTCTGCTGAACATAATCTCTCATTCTTTGTTCTGCAGGTAAAATATCTTTCATTCCCTTTAATGCATTTGTCTTCATATATCTGTTTTTCCTTATTTTTGCTCTAGTTTATATATTATTAATTTATTTTTCAATAAAATCTGATAAAGAAAGCCCCTGCCCGTTACTTACATCTTTTTGTAATACGGCACCGGTAACTTCTTCAAGAAAAGCAGGACTAAGCCCCGGACTTAATTCTTTTTCAGTTCTAAGAACGGCTATGTCTTCTTCCTTAATTACATGGCCTTTTTTAAAGGACTTCATGTAATGCAAACTGCGGTTTGTCCTTCCATAATTTGCTTGCTCTGAAGCTGCAAGTTTTTTTACCCCGCTTCCAAGCACCTGCATAACCTTATCTTTTCCAAACTGTTCCGAAAGCTGTTCTATGGCTCTTTCAAAGGCAAGGCTTTCTCCATAATGTCGCAGGCTTGCTTCGCTCTGGTGTATACAATGAACCATAAGGGCAAACTCTTCCGGCTCAAGGGCAACAGGATCGTCCAGGCCGGAAGTTTCCTTACTCAGGGTAAAATGCTTTTCTATGATTTTTCCGCCAAGAATGGTATTTAATACAGGAACAAGAACCGGACTTAAAGAATGATCAGAGACGCCGCATTCAATTCCAAATATTCCTGAAAGATTTTTTATTACATTAAGGTTGTATTCACTTTCCGGAGCGGGATAACTTGTAATACAGTGTAAAAGAGAAACATTCTCATGACCAAGAATTTCCAGTGCCTTTTCAATATCACTTAATTTTGAAACTCCTGAAGAAATAATAACTGAAACGGGCTTCTCCCCTTTTTCTGACTGTCTGCGGCGGTAAGCGGCAAGCTCCTTAAGTAAAGGATAGTGATTTACTTCCGGAGAGGCAATTTTTACAATATCAGGATTCAATTCCAAAAGCTCATGCAGACTTCTTATTCCAAAAGGAGAACAGCAGAACTTACAGCCAAGACTATGTACATAATCCAGACATTTTTTATAAAAGTCTTTACTGCATTCAAGCTGCTTAAAACGGTCATAGAGTCTTATATTCCCTGTAGGAAGCTTTACATAACCTGTATCGGGATGCAAAATCTCATCAGCATAAACCCATTGAAACTTAATGGCATCGGCACCACTTTCCTTTGCTTTTTTACACATTTCCAGGGCTTTTTCAATAGAACCTTCATGACTGGTTCCTATTTCTGCTATTATTAAACTCATTTGTTTTCCTTAATTGTTATCTTTTAACGAATCTGATACAGACTGAGCTTTATAGCGGTTTGAATAGACTGTCAGACAAGACGAATGCAGCCAGCCGTCTAAAAACCTGTACCAGATTTCTCCATTATCATCACTTGCATTTCCAAGAATCTGTAGAACATCACCTTTTCTGCAGTGTCCTTCAATTGGAGAATCCCAGCCTATATTCTGTTTATAAGTTGCATAGGGTTCTGTAATTACTGCCCACTGAACATCAGGGGCCAGGGCCAGAGGATAGGTGTTATCAAACTCAATTATTTCAACCTTATTTTTTTTACAGGCAGCTAAGGATATTACACATAAAGACAAAAAAAGAATAAAAAAGAACTTTAACTTCATAAACCTAAACCTTTTATTTTATTTACTATTTTTTCATAAATACTTAAATCAGAATCTACAAAATCAAGAGAAGGAATATTTTCAAGTAATTCCCAGCGGTAGTCAGTATGTTCAGTCAGGGAAAATCTTCTTTTTATACCGTCTTCTTCAAAATGAACAAAATATGCATCCAGGTAACAAAGTTTATCCTTATGCATAAAAGTGCTTTCGCAGATTTTTTCTCCAACACTTACATTTACACCAAACTCTTCCTTCATTTCTCTTTTTATAGCTTCCTGGTCATTTTCGCCTTGGTCCAGCTTTCCCCCGGGAAATTCCCAGCGGTTGGCCATATCTCCCTTATTCTGTCTTTTAGCTATAAAAACTTTTCCATCTCTATAATCTATACAGGCAATTGATCTGCTCATAATTCACCATCTTCTATCGTTTTACTCTTGTACTTAATTCTTTTTCGCTGCCATCTATATTAACTATAATATCACAGCGGATAATATCAAAATCAGAATTCTTAAATCTTATATATTTACTTTCGCTGTCTTCTGCAAGAATTGTAATTTCTCCGCTGTCTACATTTACAATCTGTAAATCAGCATCAATAAGCTTAAAATTCACCTTAATATTTCTGTCTGCCTTATCTTTTGCAGCAGCCTTAGGATTCCATTTAAAACTTACACTTGTATAAATGACGTCTTCAAAACTGTAGCAGGTAAGTTCACAGTCTACATTCTGGATTTTTGCATAATTTCTGCTTTTATTAAAACCGTTATAAATCCAGACAAAACCTACAAAGAAGATTAAGGCAAAAAGAATATACTTGTTTGACCCGGTAAAGAGAACCCTTATTCCCCTTACAGGCTTCATTTCGCCCCGGTAGTATTTTTTAACAATTTCCGGAGCTTTAGCAATTCTTTCTTCCCGATTATAATAAAACTTTACCGGTTTTTCCTTGTCGGGGTAGCCTTCTTCAACATTTTCAAACATTTATTTTTCCAGGAAAGCATCAATAAGATTATCTGTTCTATACCAGACAACCCTTGCCTTATCTTTTTCTATATATAAGACAGTTATAATTCCATTATCAGAAAGGGAGATTTTATCAAACAAAATATTTGAATGATCTGCATTCAAGTGTCTTCTGATAATACGCTGAGATTCATTCTGTATCATTTCTATATCAAAACCGCTTTCTGTCTTTAAGATAAAGAACTTCCAGCCGTTTTTTGTGATGCCTAAAAAGTCGTAAGGAATTTTGTAAACAAGGCGGCTGTAATCAACTACTACAGATTCTTCGTAAGGCGGAATAGAAACAGAATCTTCATAAACTTCGCTTTCTATATCAAGCGGATAAAGATGACTTGCAACATAATTTATTCCGGACTGAACTTTTGAACCTTCATCTATGTAAGGGGTGTAATAATCAATATTTACGTAAAGTTTGTAGTCATATAAATCAGGAACAACATTCTTTATGGAATAATAGCAGTTATCTTCCAGTTCCTTAAGTTTTGGAACATTTTTATTTAAGATTGGAATTTCATATTTTAAGTATCCGTCTGTTCCAAACCAGTAAACAATAAAGCCTGAAGAGGAAGTACTTACTACAACAAGCTCATTATTATTTGTAGTGTAGATATTATTTATATATGGAAACGGAGTTCCGCCGGGACCTTCCTGGCCAATAAATTCTACAAGAGATGCATCCCGGTTAAAACGAAGTACTGTCTGACTGTAAAGAGTAGAACCATCCTTACTATGTTCCTGACTGTCTTTAGGAATGGTACATACTGTATAAATTGTTTTGTTTGAATCTACTGCAATAATTCCAGGATAATCAAAAGGATAAGAAATTTCGTGATGAACGCTTTTGTCCGGACGGTTTGATTTTGAAATTAAACGCTGGATTGGAGAATCTTCATTATAAAAAAGTGTAAGCAAATCTCCATAGGAATTAAACTCCATAATTTTCTGAGATTCCCCGTTTACTACATAAAAAAAACCATCCCGCATAAAAATACCATATCTTACACTTCCTACGGTATTTAAATCTGTTACGCTTATCTGCTCTTCAAAGTTTCCATATGGAATTGTAAAAAGTTCGTTTTCGCTTATGGATTTTACTGTACCATTTTTAGAACAGGCTGAAAGGAATATAGAAATGAAAATTATTAAAGATAGTTTTATTTTTCTGCTCATAATTAACCTACAGTTTAAATGTTCAATTTTCCCTTGTCAATTAATATGGAAATTTTATAGATTTTATATTATTATATATTTATAAGGAAAAAAAGATGATTATTGACAAAATTTTAACTGCAATTTTTGGCACACAAAATGACCGCGATGTAAAAGCATTAAAACCCATTTTAGCTAAAGTAAACGAAAAAGAAGCCTGGGCAAAATCCTTAAAAGCAGAAGAATTCCCGGAACAGACAAAAATATTTAAAGAGAGACTTTCAAAAGGCGAAAGCTTAGATGATATTCTCCCGGAGGCCTTTGCGCTTTGTAGAGAAGCAGCTTTCCGTGTAAGAGGCGAAAGAGCTTATGATGTTCAGGTTATGGGTTCTATAAACCTGCATCAGGGTAAAATTACAGAAATGAAAACCGGTGAAGGTAAAACTCTGGTTGCTGTAGCCCCTTCATATTTGAACTCCCTTACAGGTAAAGGTGTTCATGTTGTAACTGTAAACGACTACCTGGCAGAACGTGACGCAAACACAATGCGCCCTGTTTTTGAATATCTGGGCTGTACAGTTGGCGCAATTCTTTCCAGCATGGATAACGAAGCCAGAAAGGCTGCCTATAACTGTGATATTACTTACGGTACAAATAACGAATTTGGTTTTGACTATCTTCGCGATAACATGAAAATTGACCTTAAAGACAAGGTTCAGAGAGGTTTCAATTATTGTATTGTCGACGAAATTGACTCTATCTTAATTGATGAAGCAAGAACTCCTCTTATTATTTCCGGTGCCGGAGAAGATGATACTTATAAATATCATGAAGTTGACAAATATGTTGATGAATTAAAGGAAGTTGAAAAAGATCCTAAAACCGGCGAATATCCAGATGAATCTTTTATGACTCCGGAAGAAAGAGCCGCAATCGAAGGAGATTATACTGTTGATGAAAAATCAAAGAGAATTTCCTTTACAGATAAGGGTATGAATCATATTGATGCAATCCTTAAAAAGCATAATCTTATCCGAGGAAATCTTGTTGATGAAGAAAACTTTGAATATGCACATTATTTTACACAGGCTTTAAGAGCTCACCTCCTTTTCCACAATGATGTTGATTACCTTGTAAGAGACGGAAAAGTAGAAATTATTGATGAGTTTACAGGTCGTGTACTTGAAGGCCGCCGTTATTCAGATGGTTTACATCAGGCTATTGAAGCAAAAGAGCACATCAGAATTGCCCAAAGAAACCGTACAATGGCAACAATCACCTTCCAGAACTTCTTCAGAATGTATAATAAACTTTCAGGTATGACTGGTACAGCCGCAACCGAAGCTGTCGAATTCAATAAGATTTACGGCCTCGACGTTGTTGCTATTCCAACAAATCTTCCTGTTGCCCGAAAAGATGAAAATGATGAAGTTTATCTGAACGAAAAAGACAAATGGGAAGCCATTGCAAAAGAAATTCAGGCTGCACACGAAAAAGGACAGCCTGTTCTTGTTGGTACAATTTCGGTTGAAAAATCAGAATTACTTTCAAACCTTTTGACAAGAAAAGGAATCAGACACGAAGTATTAAATGCCAAAAACCATGCAAGAGAAGCTTTAATTATTGCAGAAGCCGGTAGTAAAGGCGCTGTAACAATTGCTACAAACATGGCTGGTCGTGGTACCGATATTAAACTTGGCGGTTCTCCAGAATTCAGGGCATTAAAACGCTGCGGAACAAATGCAAGTCCGGAACAGTATAAAGAAGCCCTTGCAATTGAAAAGGAAAACTGGAAGAAAGATTACGAAGAAGTTAAAAATGCCGGTGGTCTTTATGTAATTGGTACAGAACGACACGAATCAAGACGAATTGACAATCAGTTAAGAGGACGTTCCGGTCGTCAGGGAGACCCTGGAAGATCTAAATTCTACATCTCTATGGATGATGACTTAATGCGCTTATTCGGTGGCGACAGAATGAAGCAGATGATGCAGCGCATTGGTATGCAGCCAGGCGAACCAATTGATCACCCATGGCTTAACAAGGGTATAGAAAAAGCTCAGCAGAAAGTTGAAGACAGAAACTTTGAGATTCGTAAACATCTGCTTGATTATGATGATGTATTAAACGAACAGAGAACTGTAATTTACGAACAGCGAGACCAGATTCTTGCTGATGAAAACTTAAGCACACGTGTTCTTAATAATGCAATTGAAACTGTAGAAGATATTTTTGCAGAATATGAACAGAATGCAAAACATAGAAAAGATAATTCTGCCCTTATTCAGCTGGAAGAAGAAATTAAAAACAATTTTGGTTTTATGCTTCCAAAAGAACAGCTTACAAAAGACGGCGTTATCGCAGCCCTGCAGAATGATATTACTCAGAAAGAAGCTCTTGCAGGAAAAGAACAGTTAAATATGTTCATCCGCTATCAGTACATTCAGATTATTGATAGAAAATGGCTTGACCAGCTTGAAACTCTTGAAGGTTTAAGAGAAGCAGTTGCCCTCCGTTCTTATGGTTCAAAGAATCCTCTTACAGAATACAAGATTGAAGGCTTTAATATCTTTGATGAAATGCTTGGAACAATCAGAAATACTGTAATGAGCAGAGTATTTAAGGTAAGAATCCAGCTTTCTCCGGAAGCAGCAGAACAGAGAAGAAAAATGCTTGAAGCCCAGCAGCAGAATATGAATGCACAGCACAACGAGGCACAGTCAATTTCTTCTCAGGTTGCACAGAACGAAGCTCAAAGATCAGCTCAGTCTTCTTTCAATGCAAACGCTGCAAGAAGAACTGCAATGAACAGTGCAACAAATCAGCGCTCACAGGGTGACAACATTACAGTAAGAAGAACACTTCCTAAGGTTGGAAGAAATGATCCATGCCCTTGCGGAAGTGGTAAAAAGTATAAAAACTGTTGTGGAAGATAAGATTTAAGTTATCTTATTCGAGCCATTCTAGAGGCAGGCCAGAATCTGAAAACTGGCTTGCCTATTATATATTTCTTGTTTATATACTGAGGATTCATAATAGACATATAAGTAAAGCTGTTTGAATCCTGTCCTGTCAAAGTCTTAAGAAAATAATCATTACTGTGTCTTAAATCAAGAGAATTAAAACGATTATCTCCCATCATAAAATATGAATCAGATGGTATATATTGTGGATTTCCATTGCTGTCACAGGCTGGGAAAACCGGCATATTTCTGCTGTCAAGAATCATCTGAACATACCATACAAGTTTTTGAGCAAGTTTAATATTTTCTGAAAGGATTGAATCGCTTGCCCAGTTTGCAGCAGAAACATTATCACGAATTAACTGTGCATAACGGCAGCTTAAATTAGCAAAGCAGATTTTAGCCATTGCGTTTAATTTATAATTTGATTCAGTATAAATATCTTTGCTGCTGTTTAAGTTATCGAAGGCAGAGTTTACAAATTCTTCAAACCATTCAATTCCACCCTTCTGTGTCATAATTCTTCTAGTAAGATCCTGAATATTATTTAAATCAAAGAATTCGTACATTAACAAAGATGGAGGAGTAAAAAGGCTGCTCTTATCGTTTGCAGAGACAAAAGTTTTCATTTTATCTGTTAATAATTTTGCCTGAACTTTAGCAGCAGGTAAATCATAGTTTCTTCTTTCCTCTTCAAATGAAAGTAAAGTCTGATAATCATCCTGACTTAATGGAATACGCTGAACCTTTGACTTAATATTCTGATTTAAGGTATTAAGATTCCAGCTTGCATACTTCTCATCCATTTGAGAAGGGGTCCATTCATCAGAAGAAGCTGTACGTGTATATAAAACGCCGTCCTGCATTACAAGCTGCTCACCCGGAAGGCCGCAGATGCGTTTTACAAGAGGATCTGCCTTAGGCTGGCCATCTTCATCGCGATTAATGTTTACCTGCATAAGGGTAAGCATATAAATTAACTGGGAAGTAACGCTTTTTACTTCCGATTTTCTGTCTATTGTGTAGTGGGGATTTCTTAAAACAATGGTATCTCCCCTTTTATACTTTCTGAAGTCTGGAAGTCCAATATCTGTAAGAGGGAATTTTGGACCGCAGTCAAACTTAGAAACGGCAACCTTGTCTTTAATAAGGAAGGTTGGAACCATAGATTCAGAAGGAATTGTATAAAGCTGGAAAATAAAAATCTGAACCAGCATTACTGTAAACAAAGCCCAGACAATAGCATCAAGCCAGTCAAAAATTTCCCATATAACACGGAATTTTCCTTTTGGTTTTTTGAAAGAAGGTTTTACAGCCCAGTTTTCTGTCAGTGCATCAGCCTTTTTTTCGTTCTGGGTTCTTGTAAGAATGATGGTGGTAACAAAGACAATAATCCATAAGAATACGGTTATTAAATCGTAGGCAAAGATTGTACCATTATCCCCTGCTCTTCTGATAATAAAGGCAACTAAAAACAAATATGGTAAATAGGAATTTAATTTTTCAACAGTTATAAAATATTTACCGTTTGTTTCTTTTACTAGCTTTATAATTGTAAAATATACATATATTCCTGTGTAGACAAGGCAAAGAGGAAAAGCAAGAAGTGAAATATCTGCATGAAAACTTACAGAAAATAAGGTAAAAAGTATTGCTGCGCAAACCTGAATATAGGCAGTAATTTTAAATGTCTTAAATAAATTATTAGTTTTTGTATTCATAATTTTAATATACTAAAAAAAAGAGAAAGTGCCTATAAAATATTTGAAATATTAAGTAATTTGCAATAATTCATAAAAAGCTGCCTGTATATTTTATATTCATCCTCTTTCCTCTCTTGTATAAACATTTTATATACATCTTCTATACTGGAAGGAAAAGTAAGGCTTTCGTTTTTAAGGTATTGAAAGGGAGCATCCGTTTCGCATAAGAGATTTTCAAGGGGCAGATTTTTTACACAGTCTATAACCTTTTTATTATTATTTGCTATTTGTTTTCCAAAAGAAAAGAAAGCCTGGGGCAGCTTTTTTAAGAATTTCCCAGCCTCAATCGAATTTCCCATAAAAGAATGAAATAAAAGTTCAGGAAGAAGCTTAAACTGATTCATATAATTAAATAAATAATCATTTGCTTTACGGCAGTGTATTATCAGGGGTAAGTGATACTTTACAGCAAGTTCCAGCTGACTTTCAAAGACTTCTTTTTGCAGCCCTTCATTTACTCTTTCTTCTTTATTAAAAAAATCAAAGCCTGCCTCACCAATTGCTGCTATTTCATTATTGGAGCAAAGCTTTTCTAAATACAATAGTTCTTCTTTATAATTTAGTCTGCTTATATATAAAGGATGAATACCAAAGGAAGTTTTGATTTTCTTATCAATTTTTAAATTCGAAATTATTGCCTTTTGACTTTCCCATTGACTATGCCCGATTGCTGTAGAAAGTGAATAATAAGAAATATCAGCTGAAGATAAAAATGGATCTTCAATTCCTTTTTGAAAAAAATCGTAGAGATGAAAATGTGCATCGCAAAAAATTTTAGATTTTTTTTCTAACATATTTTTAATTATATCCGAAAATTAAATTAGAGTAACATTAATTTTAATGGGGGTAAAAATTATGAAAAGTTACACACTTAAAAGCATAGGAAAGAATACTGATTATATGACTATACTTCGCGAACTTGAGGACGGTTTTGTAGTAAAAATTGTTCGCGACATGGATGGTTATAACGATATTAAAACAGATTATATCAGCAAAGAACTTTTCGACAGCTGTTTAAGAACCGGCTATTTGACCGAAATTAAAGAAAAAGTTGCTATTGGTGCATAATTAAATTTTTATTTATAAAATATCATAAAAGTGCTTCGTGGGAGGAGCACTTTTTTTTTTATTTGCAGGAATCAATTAAAGAAATTGCTTCTTCTATTCGTTCTTTTTTATCTGTTGTTTTTTTAAGCCAGTGAATTTCTACGCCATTCTTTTCCATAAAACGAAACCAGGTTTCCTGACGTTTTGCAAACTGCCTTATTGCAATAAAAAGTTTTTCAAAAAGTACATCTTTACTTTCTATTTTATTCTGCAAATACAGAGAGCAGAAGCGGTATTCAAGACCTAATTTTTCGAGTCTTTCCCAGGAGATTCCGCTTTCATGAACCTGCTGAACTTCATCAAGCATACCTTCATCAAGCCTTTCTTTTAATCTTCTTGAAATATTATCCCACAAAACATGCCGGTCAAGGGTAGTTCCAATGATAAAAGGTCTTATATCAGGTCTTTTTAGATTCGTACAGTTTAAGCCGCGTTTTTTTGCTTCTATAATTTCAATTGCCTTAATTACCCTATCCTTTTCAAGTAAATCTGATTTCTGATGGATTTCGGGCTGGAGCTTTAATAATCTTTCAACAAGTTCTTCTAAAGAAGAAGCTTCCAGTTCCTCGTGAAGTTCCCGGTTTTCTTCAAGCATTACAAAATCATAATTACGGACAATAGAATCCAGATACATTCCGGTTCCACCTACCACAAGAGGAAGTTTTTTTCGCCCGCTTATGTCTTCAAAAGCTTTATAAAAATCCAGCTGATACTGGTAAACATTATACTCTTCAGGTAAATCTACCACATCAATCAGATGATATGGGATTTGCCTTCCATCTATAATATAATCCTTTAAATCTTTACCAGTTCCAATATCAAGATGCCTGTAGGTTTGTCTTGAATCTGCAGAGATAATTTCACCATCATAATGAGCAGCAAGAGCTACTCCAATTGCAGTTTTTCCCACCGCAGTAGGTCCCAAAACTACCAGACAATTGTATTTTTTTTCTTCCATATACTAATTTACTTTACAAATAATACATTTTAAGTATTCAGATTTAGGGTATCCGAGTAATACCGGATGATCTGGTCCTGCCCCTCTTTTTTCAAGAATCTGAACCTGTTTATGACTGTCCATTGCTGCATGCATAATCATATCACAGAACATATTTGTTTCCATAAAATATGAACAGGAACAGGTAATCAAAATTCCACCTTTATTTAACAATCGCATTGCCCTAAGGTTGATTTCTTTATAACCGCCATAGGCTTTTTGAATCATTTTGGCAGATTTTGTAAAGGCTGGAGGATCAAGGATGATGACATCAAATTTTTCTTCTTTCTGCTCATATTCCTTTAGCAGGTCAAAAACATCGGCACAAACAGCCTTCATTACTTTTTCGGCTTTGTTTGATTTAATGTTTTTATTTACCATTTCTACAGCTTCAGAAGAAATATCAACTGAAGTTACTTCTTTAGCTCCTGCTTTAAAAGCATTAAGACCAAAGGCTCCTGTATGAGTAAAGGTATCCAGAACCTTCTTTCCCTTACAGAAAGCTGCTGCCGCAAGTCTGTTAAACTTCTGATCAAGGAAGTAACCGGTTTTCTGACCGTTAATTAAATCGACATTTAATTTAATTCCATTTTCTACAATTGTTATAAGACCTGAGTCCTTAGAATTTTCGTTTATAGAAAAATCCTGACTGTATAAATCAAGCCAGCCGTCAACTGCAGGAAGTCCTTCCTTTTCTCTTGCAGAAGAATCTGATCGTTCATAAATCTGATAAGGTTTGCATATTTTTATAAGAGACTCGAGGATTTCTTTTCTAAATACATTACAGCTCATAGAAAGGAACTGGATAATCAGATAGACATGTTTTTCCTGGTCACAAAAACGTTCACAAATAAGACCTGGAATCAAATCTGCTTCACCAAAAATCAGTCTGTAAGAATCATCTGCAGAATAATAAAGCGCCCTTAAATCACAGGCATTTTGAATTTTTTCTTCAATAATCTGATTTTTATTCTGTTCAAACTGGTCAGCATGCATTCTTTCAATAATTCGAACTGTGATTTTTGAATTTTTATTTAAAATTCCACAACCTAAATAACCGCCGGCTTTTGTATAAACTTCAACAAGTGAACCGTTTTCAACAGCGGCATCTTTTAAGGAATCAGTTTTCCATTCACCGCCTTCTTCGTTTCTATACTTTAAATGTGAAATTTCGTTATCAAATACCCAGGGAAATCCCTGCAGTACTTCTTTTTCTTCATTTTTATTTAAAAATACTCTTGGAAAATTATTTGAACTCATATGTAAATCTTATCAAAATTTTAAAATTTAATCATTAACAATATTTATGCCAGAGGGTATACAAATCTTCTGCACTTGTAAATTGAACAGCATTAATTCCCAGAGCCCTGGCACTTTCAATATTTTCTATTTTATCATCTGTAAAAAAAGTATCAGAAGCTTCATATCCTTCGGCTTTCATAATAGCCTTATAAAAATCAGGATCAGGTTTTGAAATACCAATTTTATTAGAAGCATAGGTCTGATCAAAATAAGAATAATCTCCCCTTTCCAGATGATTTTCCCAATGGCTTTGATTTGTATTTGTTCCGCATACTACTCTGTGTTTCTTTCTAAGCTCTTTTATTAAAGCAACAGTATTTTCATTTAAGACAGGATGAAAGAAAAGCCGGAAGAGATTATACCGGGCAGGAATGATATTATATTTTTTTCCTCTTTTATTAAAAAGCTTCCAGAAAGTTGCAGCATCAATATTTTCTTTTTCTAAAGCATCCCATAAATCTTTTTTTGCAGCCTTACACTTATGATTACAGATTTTAAAGAAGGTTTCCTTATCAATTCCTAATTCCTTATAAATCAAGTCCATTTTAAAAGTAGAGGTTACAACACCTCCCATATCAAAAATAAATAACATATTAACTCCTGTTTAATTTTTCAGACAAAGTTCTTCAAGATGGGAAATATTTTCACAAATATAATCAGCCTTACTTTCTATAAACTCAGACCTTTTTCCGTATCCGTATAAAACTCCGCAGGCTTTTATATTGTTTGCATGAGCTCCAAGAATATCATATTTTCTGTCTCCAATCATTAAGACCTTTCTTAAATCTGTAATGGAGGAAGAGGAAATTGCATAAGAAATAACTTCTTCTTTTTTTGAGCGGCTTTCATCCATAAGGCTTCCGCAGATTAAATCAAAATATGATGCAAGGTCAAAATGTTCAAGGATTTTTTTAGAGTATTCTTCCGGCTTGGAAGTTGCAACAATTAAAGTTTTTCCTTCTTCCTTTAATTTTTCAAGAAGGCTTTTTATTCCCGGGTAAATTTTATTTTCGAATAAACCTTTTTGCGAAAAATATTCCCTGTATTTTTGTACTGCGAGATTAGTTTCTTCGTCATTAAAATGAAATTCATTTTTGAAAGTATCTGGTAAGGGCGGACCAATAAAAGTACATAAAGTTTGATAATCCGGAAGAGGCAGCCCAAAATACTTTAATGCATAGATAAAGGAATTTGTAATGCCTTCTGCAGGATCAGTTAGCGTGCCATCCAGATCGAAAAAAAAATAATCAAACATGAAGTGATTATACATTTTATTAAAAAAAAAGACACCCCATATTGAGGTGTCTTTGAGTGGGCAGTGAGAGGATCGAACTTGCCGATAATCGGAAATCCGTTAAAAAATGGGCTGCCCTGGCGGGCCATTTTAGGATTTTCCTCATAATCGGCTGAGGCGAGATTTATCGAGCCGGTTCGATCCACAACATACATTTTGCTTTAAACAAAAAAAAAGACTTGATTTATCATCAAGTCTTTTGAGTGGGCAGTGAGAGGATCGAACTCCCGACATTCTGGGTGTAAACCAGACGCTCGTACCAGCTGAGCTAACTGCCCGAAAAATGCCAGCAGCTTCCTACTTTCCCGCTAAAGAGCAGTATCATCGGCGTAAGAGAGCTTGACTTCCGTGTTCGGAATGGGAACGGGTATTACCTCTCCACTATGGCCACTGGCAATTATAAACA